>OATU01000107.1_pt1 | contig 88736 bp, 70 predicted proteins | sample 1516711 | NCBI WGS metagenome assembly OATU01 (sample SAMEA2579971, study PRJEB22360) | human gut metagenome | biome: human gut; feature: human-associated habitat; material: faeces | place: Denmark | collected 2008/2010 | reverse complement strand
ATCTTCGATATACGGCTTGCCTGTGCACTTTTTGCGAAAATAAACTCTAACGTACAAACGTACGCCGACGAGTTCATTTTCGCAAAATCCGAACTAATTTCTCGACCTCTGCCAGCGTGTAGACACTTTTGTCTACACGCTGAAGCCACGAGTAAACTCGTGGCTTTTATATTACTTAATTTTTAAATTATCTGCCTGGTTTAAAGAAGTCGGGAACATCTATACTACCCATTCCCGGCTTTAACTTTCTCTTGAAAATTGCATTATCATCATAATCAGAAACTGATGAAGAATAAGACGGAGTCTTTCTGTCGCTTGATGTTGAAGAACCTGCAAACTTAGGTGTAATATTCTTTACATCATTAGCTTTATCTTTACCGCGTCTTAATGAACCGTCAAGACCTGTTGCAATAAGAGTAACCTTAATTTCATCTTTAAGATTATCGTCCATAGCAGTACCGACAATAATATTTGCCTCTTCACTTACAAGGTCACGAACAATGCTTGATACTTCGCCCATATCAACAAGTGAGAATTCACTTCCGCCTGTGATATTAAGAAGTACGTTTTCAGCACCCTCAATGCTTGTTTCAAGAAGCGGACTTTCAATAGCCGCACGAACTGCGTCCTGAGCGGCATTTTCACCCTTGCCGACACCGATACCCATATGTGCGACACCGCTGTCTTTCATAATTGTTCTTACATCGGCAAAGTCACAGTTCATAATACCTCTTTGAGTAATTACTTCAATGATACCTTGAACACCTTGACGAAGAACATCATCTGCAAGTTTGAATGAATCTTTAATTGTAACCTTTTTGTCTGCAATCTTCAATAGAAGATCGTTTGGTATAGTAACAATAGCGTCAACCTTTTCTGCAAGGTTCTTAATACCTTCTTCAGCGTTTCTCATTCTTTGAGGTCCTTCAAAGAAGAAAGGCTTTGTTACTACCGCAACTGTAAGTACGCCAAGAGATTTCGCAGCCTCTGCGATAATAGGTGCGGCACCTGTACCTGTTCCGCCGCCCATACCTGCTGTTACAAATACCATTTCTGTATCTTTTACAAGATTCTTGATTTCATCTTTTGATTCTTCAGCCGCTTGTCTGCCGATTTCAGGCTTTGCACCTGCTCCCAAACCGCTTGTAAGCTTTCTGCCGATATTAAGTACAGTCGGTGCTTTTACATTTGCAAGCTGCTGTGCATCTGTATTGACGCAAATAAATTCTGCCTTTGTAACGCCGGCCTCGATCATACGGTCCACAGCATTGTTACCGCCGCCGCCGACACCTATAACCTTTATTCTTGCGCCGTCTATTGTAGTGTTTTCTTCCAAACCGATAGGCATATCACTCATCTAAATATCCTCCTTCGTAGTTTATCCCCAACAAATCCAACAGGGAAATCTCCACATATATATTATTTTACTATGTTTTTTCAACTTATTCAATAGTTTTTTCCCACAAATTTTCAAAACGCCGAAAATTTTTACACAATATTATAGTCGTTTTATTTTCGATTTTTGTGCAATTTTATTTTTACGGTGTATATATCGCCTTTCCAGACTCGCTTAAATCCATTGTTCCGCGGGCATTTTCAGTCAAACTGTTACTCATAACGGTTTCTCTGAACAGTCTTATTTTACGTTCAAGATCCAACTGCGTACCGCATTGTACGGTTATTCGGTTATCGTAGTTCATTGTTATGTCAGTCACATCGGTAACATTTATTTCGATAACCTTATCAAGAATACCCGTTGCCTCAAGCGTTGACAGCAAAATTTTTGTAATATCGAATTTTTCGTTTTCGTCGGTTTTTAAAATTTCACCCAATTTATAGTCCGTAACCGTCAATCCGGTTACTGTCGGTAATGTTTCACCGTTGTTGCCGGTATCGGTTAAAACTCTCAATTCAGAATTTACAAGCAATGTCTTACCGTCAATTTTTATATACGCAGACGGTGTATATTCCGTCACCGTAACTTTTACCGACGGTGGGAATAACCTTTTCTGCACATCAACGGTATCTATATATGGTATTGTTTTTAACGTATTCCTTATTTTTCGTCTGCCACTGCGGAAAAGATTTTGACCGACAAGCGGTTTTAGCTTTTCTTGGAACTGTTCGGCTGTTACGAGAACATTTCCCTCAACCGATACGGAACGAATGTTAAATATCGGTGTCATAAATAAGAGCACGCTTACAAGAACCACCGCCAAAACAAATCCCAGCAATGCACGTCTACGCTGTATTTTAAGACGCTGTTGCTTTTGTTTTTTTTGGTAGCGAATTTTTCGTTCAAGCTGTGTAGGTTCACGCCGAACACTTCTTTCGGGAACATCTTTATGTTCTTTCAAGGTTCTTTTCTCTAACCTGCTCCAATCATATTCAGTTGTAGTTTTTGTAACCTTACGACCGCCTGTTTTGACGACTCGTATATTACGATTATTTTCATCCATACTATCACCCTGAATTATTCTCGTCTGATTTTCGCTCCGCATTCAAGCAGATACTTTTCTATATTTTCATAACCTCTGTCTATAAATTCTGTGCCGCTAATCGTCGTTGTACCGTTTGCGGCAAGTGCCGCAACAACAAGTGATGCGCCTCCGCGCAGTTCCCTTGCAACAACATTTGCACCCTGCAAAGTGTTTACGCCTCTTACAACGGCACTTCTGCCTTCTACTTTTATGTCAGCACCCATTCGTGTAAGTTCATCAATATGCTGAAATCTGTTTTCAAATATATTTTCTATAAATACACTTGTTCCTCTTGCAACAGTTGCAAGCGCCATAAACGGCGATTGTATATCCGTCGGAAAACCCGGATACGGCATTGTTCTTACTATATGTATACTTTCAAGTTTCTTGGGAGCTTTCTGAATAATTTTATCTTTTTCTATTCTGAGCTGTACTCCCATATCCAAAAGCACATGGAGCATTGCTCCCATATCGCGTGGATTGACATTTTTAAGACATATCTCTCCGCCCGTAATCGCAGATGCGGCAAGATATGTTGCGGCAACAATACGATCGGGCATTATCGTATACTCCGCACCGTGAAGCTTGCTTACTCCCTCTATTTTTATTACACTGCCGCCCATACCGCGGACTTTTGCACCCATACAATTCAGGAAGTTACCCAAATCAACAATCTCCGGTTCACGCGCCGCATTTGTAATAGTGGTAAAGCCCTCCGCACAAACTGCGGCAAGCATAGCATTTTCTGTTGCTCCGACGCTCGGAAAATCAAGATGTATGTTTCCGCCGACAATCTTATCAGCACTGCATTTTATATAGCCGTGTTCTTCCTGAATATCGACACCGAGTTCACGCAAAGCCTTTAAATGCAAATCAATCGGTCTTAAACCAATCGGACAACCGCCGGGCATACTTACAACCGCTCTTTTGCACCTTGAAATTATCGCTCCCAAAAATATAATTGAAGAACGCATCTCGCGCATTAAATCTTCACATATTTTACAGTCACACATATCTCTTGTATCAACCGTTACGGTATTGCCTGCCCTTTGTACTCTGCAACCCAATCTTTCAAGTACCAAATCTGTTTTATCTACATCACGAAGATATGGACAGTTTTTCAAAGTACATACTCCGTCAGCCATAACCGTGGCTGCAAGTATCGGCAGTACGGCATTTTTCGCACCTTGTACACCGATTTCACCGCTTATCTTATTTCCGCCGTCTATAACAAGTTTGCCCACTTTAAACACCTCGCATTATAATATAATTCTCATATGATTATAATACGAAATATCTATAATTCTGTTACAGTCTTATTATTATAGCACATTTCAAAAAATTTTTAAAGGGTTAATTTATAAAAATAATATACCCTTAATATCAATGTAACAATGCAAAATTTGTCGGTTAAAAATTTCATACTATATAATAGATAAATCAAATTTTTTTCTTTTTTTACAAAAAAGTTCTTGACAATACCCACACCTTTATGGTAATATATTATGCGTAGCTTAAATAGATATGCGTCCGTAGCTCAGTTGGATAGAGTGAACGGCTACGAACCGTTAGGTCGTGGGTTCGAATCCCTCCGGGCGTACCATAAGTTACAATATCCGAACCTCGGTTCGGATATTTTTTTGTTTTTCTATAAAAAACAATATTTTTTGCAAAAAAGTATTGACAAAATAATTTTAATGTGCTATCATATTATTTGTCGTCAGACATTAAAACTGAATATGCGTGATTAGCTCAGTTGGTAGAGCACCTGACTCTTAATCAGGGTGTCCAGGGTTCGAACCCCTGATCGCGTACCACAAGTTGTAATATCCGAACTTTAGTTCGGATATTTTTTTGTACAAAAACAAAATATAGCCTCTTAGAACTATATTTATACAGAACTATATTGAGTTCATTAAACGAGATTTTAATACAATGTCAGTCTTCTTCTATTATTTGCATACTATTAATAACATTTTTATATTCTTTTGCAACTTCCCCAAATTGCTTATCAATCAAAATTTTATCACAATCTTCTCCGTTATGATTAATGTTATAAAGGGTTTCCGTAAGAGCCGAACTTGCCTTATAAAGTTTTCCGAAATCAAGACTTACTGACGAGCCTTTCAGAGTATGCGCACAAAGATACGCTTTTTCATACAATTCTTCATTCAAAGCCTTTTTCAATTCATTAAAAGCGGTATCGTTTTTGAAACACTGTACAAAGCGGACAACATATTTTTCATCAATGAGTCTTCTTTTGACTACTTCAAAATCACCGCCGACTTTATCATAAAAAACTTTCAGTCTCTTGGTCGTTCCTGCAATATTACCTCTGTATTCAATATAATTATAGTATTCTTTTTTAATTTCATTCAAATTTCGAGTTCTTATCGGCACAACATCGCCCGATTTCATTGTAAAATCATTCTCAACACTCTCTATCTTGTTCATATTAACAAGATAACTCTGATGACATCTCAAAAATGCTCTATGATTTATTTCTTCCTCAATATCATTAAGTTTCTTATATATTGTGTACTCGTTTCCGTCTGTGCGATGAAGAATACATTTTGAATTACTGCTCTCAATATATTCAATCTCACTGTACAACACTTGAATTACGGAATTGCGTTTTTTTATTTGGTATGTATGCATATTTTCATAATTGCTCAGCACTCTGTCAAGTACCATGCTGATTTTATCTATATCGTGCGGCTTAACCAAATAACCGCTCGCCTCAACGTCATAACTTTTAACCGCATATTTTGACGTTGTGGTAAGAAATATAATCTTACCTTTATAATTCATATTTCTAAGTTTTTCCGCAACTTGTATTCCGTTTAACTTGTCCATATACATATCAAGAAATATTATATCATAATACTCCCCATCTTCTATCGAATAAATTAAATTAACGCCGTTTTCATAGCTATCAATATTGTATTCAATAAATCTATCTGAGAAATAGATACTTAGTTGCTGACGGATTATTTCCCTATCACTTAGATTGTCATCACAAACTGCAATATCCATTTTTTAGGTTCACCTCACAAGGAATTATTCTATCATAATTATACCACAAATATGTATTTTTTGTCAAATTCATCGTAAACACCTTCATTTTCAATATATTCATATTTCTACGCTTATTTATGCTATAATTTTATCATACAAAAGGATAAAAGGAGAAGTATAAAATGGTAAACTACGGAGTGATTGAAGAAAAAATGTGTGATTCATGTATGGGGGAATACATCACCTATGGTATAGGTGCTTATACTACACAGGCTCACGAACTAATAACTTTTGTTTCGGATGTTTTTCCATGTAAGGATGACGCCGAAAAATTTGTGAATGTTTGTAATAAAAACGAACTTTCATTACATCATTTAAGAGATGTTATCGAAGATTTCATCTGAAATAAAAAAGCACTGAATAAATTAAACTTTGTTCGGTGCTTTTTTATTGCAATTCACTTTGAAAGGTGCTATACTTGATATGCAAAAAATATACAAAGGAGCATATGTATGAGTAAAGCACCATCGGATAATCAGTATTTCGGTACTGAAAAAACAATGAAAATTTTATTTAAGCTTGCGCCGCCCGTTATGCTGGCACAGCTTATTCAATCTTTATATAATATAGTAGACAGTTTTTTCATCGGTAAATTCTCAGGATACGCACTGACGGCACTTTCTGTAATATACCCTATGCAACTTTTGATATGTGCCGTTGCAGTCGGAACAGGTGTTGGCGTCAATACCGTTATGGCACGGTTTTACGGTCAAAAGCGAACTTCCAAAGCGATTAACACCGCCGGAATAGGAACTGTTATGGCTGTTGTGAGTTGGTTCATATTCGCTTTAATTTCATTTTTCATCATAAAACCGTATGCCTTAATCTCGGCAGAATCTGAAATTGTACATGAGTACACTATTACGTACGGAAGAATAATCGGAATTTTCAGCTTGGGAATATTCCTTGAAAGCACTTGGACAAAGATTTTGCAATCGCAAGGAGATATGAAAACACCTATGATTGCTCAGATTGTCGGTGCATTGACAAATATCGTACTCGACCCTATTTTAATTTTCGGAATGTTCGGAATTAAACCGATGGGTGTCGCAGGTGCTGCTGTTGCAACCGTCATAGGTCAGTCGCTCGCCGCTGTCATAACAGGTATTAAAGGATTTTATAAACCGCCGAAATTAAATATATTTTTGCCGTATGTAAAACAAATATATGCAGCAGGACTGCCGAATATTATTATGCAAGCATTGTGGACTGTATATATTCTCGGGCTGAACGTACTTCTTGCGTCATTCTCTGATGCATCCGTAACCGTGCTCGGTATTTATTATAAACTTCAAAGTTTCTTCTTTATTCCGCTTAATGCTCTCGGCGTATGCATAGTGCCTGTATTGAGCTTTAATTATGCGATAAACAGAAAAGACAGATGTAAACGCGTGTTTTGGGAAACTGTTGCCGTATCTGCCGCATTTATGCTTTTAGGCGTGGCGATATTTGTGCTTTTGCCCAAACAGTCAATCGGAATATTCTCAAATGATACAGAAGTTTTGAATATAGGTAATGTGGCTTTCCGAATAATCGGAGCAAGCTTTGTACCCGCCGCACTCTCGCTTACATTCCCTATTTTGTTTCAGGCTATCGGAAAAGGTAAGGAAAGTATTTTTATAACAGTGCTAAGACAAGTTGTACTTCTTGTTCCTCTTGCTTGGGTATTTTCGTTCGCAGGACTTAATTATGTATGGCTCACTTTTCCGGTTACAGAAATTATAACTTGCAGTGTCAGTATGATTTTTTATAAAAAAGTTTTTCATAAAAATGCGTAATTTTTGACTGTCGATTAAAAAAATCGACAGTTTTTTGTTATGAAAAATGGCTTAAAACCTATGGTTTTGAAAGTTCACTAAAAAAAGTTTAATTTTTTTCAAAAAAAGTGTTGACAAAAGGTATATGTTCTGCTATAATAATTTTTGTCAGTTGAGCTGATGAACAAACATCTGGAGAGATGTCTGAGTGGTTGAAAGAGCCGGTCTTGAAAACCGGTGACGGTTCCGCCGTCCGTGGGTTCGAATCCCACTCTCTCCTCCATTTAAAATTTTATATTTTGTACTGCATACAAAGCTAATTGCTATTTAGAACGGCAGCAATTTTAACTTGTTGTATGCTTTTCTTTTATGGAGAAGTACTCAAGAGGCCGAAGAGGCGCCCCTGCTAAGGGTGTAGGTCGGGAAACTGGCGCGAGGGTTCAAATCCCTCCTTCTCCGCCAACAATTCCCACAGTGTTGGGACACAGAAACACTATAAACCATGCGGTTTGTAGTGTTTTTTTGTATTATTTTTTACGCAACAGTTCACTATTTTTTTACAACTTAATTTTATATTATTTTAATTTATATTAATCTATACTACCCTATCTGAATTTACTCGTTATATAAATATATATTCTTACCTTGATAGCTATCTTATACTTATGGAGGTAAAAATGGACAAACATACAGAAAAAGTCAATGACATTGAGATTTGTACCGTTCCGAAAGGTGTGCTACAATACACTCATGGGGTGATGGAAATGAGCGAATACGACAAAAATTTATTCCACAAGGTGTACAGAGAAATCAGTGAACAGCTTGGAATTGAAACAGCTTTAACCATTCATCAAATGTTCAAAGGTACACAGGTAAACTTCCCTGTGCGATTTTTTGATACACAATGTGTAAAGGAGATGATAATTAAAGAGTATGACGGTACTAATGTCAAAACATTAGCGAAAAAATATGATTATTCCGAAAAATCAGTCAGACGAATAATCAAAGAAAGTACGAAAAAGAAATAAAGGAGGTATTTCTAAATGGATAAACCATCAAAAACAAGAGGTATAATAACTTTTATCATTGCAATAATTGCTGTTATCGTAATGATTACAACAAGCGGTTTATTGGGGTTAATTCTGTATTTATTTGCTGTTGTAATCTCTTTCTTATCTATTGATAAAGAAAACAGACATTCTGTATCTGCACTAATAAACTACACAAAAAACACTGTATGCAATACTCACAAAGAAACATTGCTTTCAAATGATATATTTGCAATTATTATAGCACTATTCCCTGTTATACTATTAATCAGCTGTTTTATGATATTCTACATAGACCCATTAAGAGCGGCAGAAAATGCTTTAAATGATGCATTTGACGAATTAGACAGCCTATTTTAAAACCGGCACACTATAAAAAATATAATTAGGAGATGTAACTTATGATAAAAATTAATAATTTCTTTGACAATTCCAATGTAAAGTGCATTGCTGAAGGCGGTGTATTCTCAATTTATGAACATCAACATGATTTAAGCGTTGATAGCAATACTGCAATGAATTCTTATTTTATGGAGCAGATGAATGTAAAGAAACGTCAAGTACTGTGTAAACTTGATAATAGTACAGTCAAATTACAAGCAGGAGCAATGCAATGGATAACAGGCGATGTTGAAATAGATTCAGGTGTATCAGGTGCTAAAGACTTTTTCGGTAAATTGGTAAAAGGTGCCGTAACAGGTGAATCAGCCGTTAAACCGCTTTACACAGGTACAGGTTGTGTTATGTTAGAGCCGACTTATAATTTCCTTCTTATTGAAGATGTTGCTTCTTGGGGAAAAGGTATTGTATTAGATGACGGCTTATTCCTTGCTTGTGAAGGTAATATACAAGAGTCAATTAATAAAAGAAGTGATGTTGCCACAGCATTATTATCAGGAGAAGGTATTTTCAACCTTACACTTTCGGGTAACGGTTTTTGTGTGCTTGAATCACCTGTTCCGAGAGAAGAATTAGTTGAATTTGAATTAGATAATGATGTCTTAAAAATAGACGGTAATATGGCAATAGCATGGTCATCATCATTGCAATTTACAACAGAAAATGCAAGCAAGTCCATAGTCGGCTCTACTCTTTCAGGTGAAGGTGTAGTAAATGTCTATCGTGGTACAGGTAAAGTTCTTGTTGCTCCAACCATGAACGGTACAGTTAATCCATCATCAAACGGTCCTGAACAAACAACTGCAAATTCAGGTTCTGACAGTTTAGTTGGCAGTATCGTCGGCGGAATACTAAAATAAATCATTTTATCAATTTTAAAGTCATACAGATTAAAATCTGTATGGCTTTTTTATATGCCATAAATCAAAGGAGGTATTAAACATTGTTTAAAATAGCAACTATAAAAGATATTGACAATATACGTGGAAAATTTGGCGCAAATGTTATATCAGAATGTAAACGATTAGCAAAAATATTTGACGACAACTATAATTGTGTTTCCATGTATGGCGGCTGTGCAATCATAGTCGAGAATACACGAGATTTAGAAGTCGTTAGACAAGAATATGTTGACTACACAAATACGCCTTACGAATTTGCAGATATAATACCTAACAGTGAATATATAAGTGTACTGTTTATTCCTGCAACAGAATATGCTATCAACTTAATTATACCAAAGTCTATGACCCCTACAAATATAATATACAATGTCAACTAAAGGAGGTGGAATTATGGGTTTTGCATTATTAGGTTTCGGAATTACTTTCGGAACACTTTGTTGTATCAATTCTAATAATTAACGAAAGGAGTGATGAATATGTTTGGATTAGTAGCCGCTATAACAACAGGTGCATGGAGCTTGTTTACCGAAGGTGCAATACTCGGTGCAACAGCCTATGCCGTCGGTAAAGGTATATCTAACCAATAGTCAGTCAAAGGACGTATGTGCTATGCGTACGTCCTTTTTTTATCTTATTAATCTAAAGGAGCTAACTATATAAAAATCAAGTGTTTTTTGAAAAAACATAAAATTTAGCTAACTGAAAATGAACATTGAAAATATATAAATAATTGTGGATTTTGTGGCACGCTAAATAACCCCTCTGTGGGAGGTGTTTTGAAAAAGGGGATTTTAATGTTTAGTTATACCAAAAGTTTGGGATTAAATGGTTGTCTTGTGCTTAAGAGATGATAAATAACTCTTAAGAGTTTTCTGATACAATGGCCTTGAGCGCATCTGTGACCTTTGCCTTCATTTAACTTTTTGGTGTAATAGGCATAGAAAACTTCGTTATTACTGATAACAGGTAAAATAATCTGATACAAAGTTTTTCTAAGATATTTAGAGCCTTTCTTTGTGATGGCTGTATGCTGTGCCGTAAATTGACTGGATTCGTAGTGATATGGAGCAACACCTGCAAATTTGATGATTTGAGATGCCTTTGTATAATTGCAAATATCTCCTAGTTCTGATATAATAGAAGTACCGGAAAAATGTGATATTCCCGGTATGGTGAGGATAGGAGAGTTGTTTTTGAGGGAAAACTCTTCTATCCTTTTGTCTATCTCAGAAAGTTGTTTTTCCAATAATTCAATTTGGCTTACAAGGTGTCTGATTTGAATTTCTTCAGCGACAGAAGGTATGCCAATAGAAGACTTGGCAGTAAGTTTTAGTTGCTCGGCAGAAAGAGAAATTCGTTTTCCTTGTCCTTTGAATTCAAAACATTTACGGATACTTCGTATATCAGCATTTGCAATCGCTTTGGCAGAAGAGAATGTTTTTAAAATATTCATATATACAATCCCATATTTAGAATGAAACAGAGAGTTGAATTCGGGAAATACAATATCAATACATTTTTGAAGACGATTTTTGTATGTGTTTAACTCTTCTTTCAGATTATGATGATGACGGGTTAACTGTTTCTGCTCGTAGAGGTCAAAACGATTTAACGTTGTAACACGATAAGGTTTATTGCGGTGATTAGAGGAAATCACATCGCAGATGGTGAGAGAATCAAGAGGGTCGTTTTTAGTAATACCGCCTTGTAATTTTCTTGTAAGATCAGTGGTTGTAGGATTAATCAGGACAACGGTATATCGTCTGTCGAGAAGATACTTAAGTAAGGCAAAGTGATAATGACCTGTATCTTCCATGCCGATAAGAAGTTCCGATTTAGTATAGCTGCTTAATTTTTGGATGAGAAACAAGAAACCTTTCAGATTATTAGAAAAATCAGAAGGAGATAAAAGTATTTCTCCAGAGTTTTTATCAATTATGGAAAAAGTGTGTTTGTTTTTACCAATGTCAATTCCGACTAAAATCATGATAATACATTCCTTTCAAAAAAATATGTAATGTGTTTATCCACAACACTTGTTCCGTAAAACCTGGTACAAGATACGAATTCAAAGACTCATCTAACTAATCATTACTAAGAAACAAGGCGTGGTAAGAACCTCCTTCAAGTAGTCAAAGCCACAGGAATAACATATAAATCCACATCACATGTTTATATAATACCAATGTATCACACCGTAATCAACCACGGATTAAAAGGTTGATAGAAAGGAGAAAGGTATAATGTAAATGACTGTTAGATGAGTCTTTTTTACATTATACCAGGACTAACAATGCCTACAAAGAAAAACGATGACAGTACCGAAAATGAAGTTTTGAACTTTTTAGTTTCAAACTTTGATAAATTAAAAATACTACTCTCCCCTTCTCTAAGCAAAAAGCCATTCAAGTATCGTTTCAAAGGTAAAAAAGGAACTAAAACGGTATTTATGTCTATAAAACTACAATATCTCATTAATGAATACTGTATAGAAAACGACACAAAAATAGGTGACATAACAGAAACAGCAATAGTAGAATTCTTATTACGTCACGACTATACCGACAAACTGAATACAATTATGCTTACTCCTTTATCGGAGGGGTACGAGGGGGACACCTCTCAAAGCGAGGTTTAATCAGCAATATCGCAAATTTACGGAGGGGGAATTTATATGGGTATCCCCCCTCTTATCAGGAGGAATATACATGGACAATAGATTAAAGGCTGTGGCATATGCAAGATTTTCAAGTGACAATCAACGTGATGAAAGTATTGACGCTCAAATATACGCAATAGAAAACTACGCAAAAATAAACAATATTGAAATTATCGGCACATATATTGACCGAGCGAAATCAGCAACAACAGACCAACGTCCCAACTTTCAAAAGATGATAGCCGACAGTTCCACTGGCACATTTGATATTATAATTGTACATAAATTAGACCGCTTTGCACGCAGTAAATATGACAGTGCTATATACAAGCAAAAACTCAAAGTAAATCACGTTCGCCTTATAAGTGTAACCGAAAATATAGACGGCAGTCCCGAATCAATCATTCTTGAATCAGTTCTTGAAGCAATGGCGGAGTATTACTCAAAAAACTTAGCACGAGAGGTTATGAAAGGTTTATGCGAAAATGCAAAAAACACTATACATACAGGCGGTATCCCACCATTAGGATATGATATTAAAGACAAAAAACTTGTTATTAACAGACATGAAGCTGAGGCGGTAAGAATAATATTCGATATGTATAACGACGGATACAGCTACGGTGAAATCATCAAAACTCTTAACGACAATGGATATAAAACGAAAATAGGCAACAATTTCGGCAAAAACAGTCTGTATGAAATTTTAAGGAACGAAAAATATATGGGTGTACTCACCTATAATAAATCTTCCGAAAAGTCAGCAACAGGTACATATAACCGACACAAGTATAAAGACAACGAGAATATTATCCGTATAAACGGTGGTTGTCCTGCCATTATAACATCCGATGTGTTTTATACTGCAAGAGATAGGCAATTATACAACAAACAGGTATCACAAAGCAACAGAACAAGGCAGAAATATCTTCTCAGCGGTATGTTATATTGTGATGTATGCGGCTCTCCCCTATATGCTAACAGACGAAAAAAAGATTCTCAAATCACATACAGATGTTGCAAAAAATATAGAAGTGTTGATAAATGCACTTGTAAAGAAATCAACCAACAATGGATTGATTCAGAAATAATCAAAATCATAAAAAAGCATATTCTAAATGAACAAAATGTAGATTATATTTTACAAACCATTAATGACTATAATAACAGTCAAAAATCAAAGCAAGCAAATATATTTTTAGAATACACGAATGAATTAACCGATATAAAGAACGCTAAAGAAAATATTTTAAACGCTGTTGAAGAAGGTTTTGCCAAAGAGCATTTTAAATACAGGCTTGATACACTTATCCAGCGTGAATCATATCTCAAACACCAACTTCACACAATGGACAACATACATCATTTAAGTATATCAAAAACAGACATTCTACTTATCTCAAATAAGTTTAACCGCCTCTTGAAAGAAAATGACATAACTGCACTGAGAGCAATGCTTAATGATTTCATCGACAAGATTTATATAGGCAATAATAAAGTTACTGTCTATTTAAAGGAACGGTGGTTTAGAACAACCATTCTGACATTAGACAGATATTAAAATATACCGTATTTTCTATATGAGAAAATACGGTATATTTTTTTTGCACAGGCATTTTTCACTACCCCTTGTTCGAAAATTACTTTTTTGAAAAGTTTTTAATGAACAATATATTATTACAAGTTTTTTTGTAATGAATATATTAAAGATTGGAGGGCTATAAAATGCCTAATATTTTAAATAATAATGTTGTCTATGATGACAATACTAAACAGCTGTTATATCAATCAGGAGATGAAAACGGCAATGTTCAAACAACTATACTTTGGAATGATGTAGAATATCCTTACCTATTAAGAGATATTGACACTCAGACAATGTATATTGTTATAACCTCTGTAATACACGGTAAAGCAATAACTAAAGAAATACCTCTTGATGAAATTCAGCCTAAAAGCCTTTCTCGTTATTCAAAGTATGGATTTCCGTTCGGTATACCTTCTTATACAAAATTGATTTCAAGTTGGCTATATCAAATAGAGCCAAACTTAGATGTTTTGAACATAACACACGACTTAGGTTGGAAAACATATGAAGGTGAGTCATATTTTCAACTTCAAAATTCTATATGTCATAATCCTGATATTAACGTTGAATATAGTGGTGATATGTCGATTGACAGCAAAGGAACATTTAATGATTACATAACAATATTAAACGACTATGTAGTACCAAACATTGAAACTCAAACAATACTTACCTTTTCTGTTTCTTCGGCACTTGCTTCTCTGTTAAATCCTGACCTAACTCTCGTACTACATATGAACGGTGAGTCTACAACAGGTAAAACCACAATGTTAAAATTAGCAGCGTCTGTTTGGGGTTCTACAAATATATCAGAAGACGGTATAATTCAAACATGGAACACCACAAAAAATGCCCTTATAAACAGTATGTGCGGTTTCAACGGTATAACATTATGTTATGACGAATTAGGTGCGTCCGATTCGGATATCAGCAACTTAATCTACTTGTTATCCAATGGTGTGAACAAGAAAAGAATGTACAGCGAAAAAAGCAAAAAATTCTCTGTAAATATATGTTCATCAGGTGAAATTCCTTTAAAAACCGTTGATGAAGTAAACGGAACTGACGCTCGACTTCTTGAATTTAGAGTGCAATGGACAGAAAATGCACAACATTCCAATAATCTGACATCAGCATTAAAGAATTGTTACGGTCTTTTAGGTGAAAGATTTGTAAAATTTCTTTTGGTACGTCCTAAAGAGACAATGCAAAATAACCTAAATAAAGCCCAAAACAAACTTATGTCTAAATTTCAAGACAAATTAGATGTCTTACCGAGCAAAAAGAAGCGTATTATAACTCGTACTATACAAAAAATTGCAGTAACGTATTTAACTGCCGTAATATTAAAGAAAGAGTTCAACTTAGCACTTAAACCATTTAAAATTGCCGAATTCATGCTATTTAAGTCAAATCTACTTAACATATTAGACGATGAGTGTATACGCATGCTTGAAGATTATATGCAGTACAGGAAATCAAAACCTGCTATTATAAAACAAGACAATTCTTCCGAACTTATAACCGCTGAATATATTTGTATCCCAAAAAGCACTTTTTATGACAATCTGCAACACTTGGGATATAGAAAACAAAATATTTTAAACAACCTTAAAGAATTAAGCAATCGTAATATTATTCGTTGTGAATCAGGCAAGTTATATAACCGTCATAAAATAGGTAATAATCGTTACCCTTACATTGATATATCAATACCTCAACTGAAGAAAGAAGGTATTGATTATGAATAATTCGACCAATAACACCAACAACGAAGTCACCAATGAAAGCAGTGGCAAATCACTCACTCAAGAAGAAATTTCTTGCATTATATATAATATAATGTTTCACGATTGTATATGGAGGGATGATTCATGAACAAAGTAACAATTACTTTAGATGATAACTTTATACAACACGTAAAAAACATTAACAGTATAGATACACAGCCTCTTAAGGCTGTTATCTATACTCGTGTATCAACAGAAATGCAACCAAAATCAGCACTTGACAGTCAAGAATCTGTTGCTCGTGAATTTGCGGAATGTAATAATATAGACATCATTAAAGTATTTTCCGACAAAGGTATTAGCGGTACAACTGACAATAGACCCAACTTTCAAGAAATGATTAAATATGTTGAAAACCAGAGCAATGATATACAGCTTATAATTGTGTATAAATTAGACAGACTGTTTAGACACGAACAGCTATTTAATGTTTATGAATACCGATTGAATAAGTGCGGAGTATTTGTACTGAGTGCAACAGAAGAAACATACAAAAATGACATAGGAAGCAGAGTTCTGAAAGCAGTAACACTAATCAATAATGAATTTGAAGCCAAAAAAATACGTGAAAACGTAAAACGTGGTCAAACCTATACGGCTAAACAAGGAAAGACAAACGGAGGTATTGCTCCTCTCGGATATGATATTAATGCCGACGGTAAATATGTTATCAATCCTGAAGAAGCAAAAATAGTAAAGAAGATATTTGAAATGAAGTCTGACGGTGTAACCTACGAACAAATGGCAGATACCTTAAACAAGCAGAACTACCGAACAAAAATAGGCAGAAAATTCACAAAAAACAGCTTTCACGAGATACTTACCAATCCAAAATATAAAGGTGTATTTGTGTATAATAAGTCTGCTCCAGCCACAGAGTACAACAAATCACCTAACAGACATAAATATAAGTCTGCCGATAACATTATAACCGTAAAAGGAAAGATTGAGCGCATAGTATCCGAATCATTATGGGACAGTGTTCAACCAAAGAAAAATTTGAGCGGTAAAACAAACAAGGGTAAATACCTGTTATCAGGACTTGTTAAATGCCCTATATGTCACAACTCATATCATGTAGATACAAAAGGCAATGTGCAATACTTACGTCATAATAAGAATAAAACAGACAAATGTATTAATTCTATACCTATGGACAATGTCAAGGAAAAAGTTATACTAAAGGTCGTAAATAAAATTTTCTCCAAGTCCAATATGGAGTATTTCACTAATAATTTTGATACTATTTCTCAAACTCAAACAGCAAGCATAGAACAACATATAAAGAAATTCAAATTCAAAATCAACGCTTTAAAAGTTAAATATGACAACTTATTAAATACATTGTCAGAAACAACTGATGAGAACATAAAAACATCTATAACCGACAAACTAACGAGTATCAATACTGAAATAAACACCTACACCAATTCCATTGAAAAGCTCAAAAATTCTATACCTCAACCGCCTACAAAAGACAATATAAGAACAAGCAAGAAAAAGCTTAAAGCCTTTCTGACAAATCCTAAAAATATACTTGATTCAAAAAAGCTTATACACTCTATAATTGACAGTGTTTACATTACAGAAAACGATATTAAAGTTATATTTAAAGAGTAAGTAGTTTTACCTCACTAAAACAATTATCAACTATTGACAATCACTGTTTTTTCTTTTAACGTAAAAGCTAACGGAGTTTAATTCAGACTTCTATACTATATATAAGTAAAGTGTAAAACAGAGAATACCACCAAACCTATGGTAGTATTCTCTGTTTTATAGGAGGAAATTGATATGATTCGCACCTTCTCCGCCAAAACGTATAAACCATATAAATGCTTGAATATCAAGTGTTTATACGGTTTTTATTAGTATTACAATAAATTCGGTATACTTATTTTAGAAGAACATTCAGATAGGGGGATTTTTATAGCGAACCCTGCTCTGTGAGGAGACCGATTATTCTTTTTTATTGTATATTTATCTATATATGATATTTTTAGGAATTTCTTTATTCAAATTATACTCTTCCGTAATCAATACTCTTGATAGATGATATGCTGACTTACAATCATTACACCATATTTCACCATATCCGACTCCTCCGACATTTCCTACAAAAGTATAATCTGTATTATCACTCCCGCAATACGGGCATTTTCCGCTTGTTTTTGTTATTGCTATACTTTCTAAGTTTTTAATCCATTTCATGTCACAACACCCCCATAATATATAACACCATAATTTTATTATATCACATTTTTATTTTTTTCAACTGTAAATTTGCTTTACAAATATAATCATATTGTTTATAATAGTATTATAAACAATACACAAAACACAGGAGCATATAATGAACAAAATTGAATTTAAGCAATTCTTACAAAATACAAAAGACAATATACAAGAAAAACTCAATCCGAAAAAAATCGGTACAAAAATATCAGTGAGTTTAAAAAGTAAAAAAACACGCAAAAATCTAATAATCTATGCATTTTTAACATTATTCTGCATAGCATTTCTGTTACTTCTGTCTGCGTCCACAAGTCCGCTATACAAGGACTTATGCGACGGTGATTCAAGCATTTTCATATTCTTCGGAAAAGCGATAACGCTCGGCAAGGACGCATACAGAGATTATTTTGACCACAAAGGTCCGATTTTGTTTTACATAAATGCATTGGGATATTTCCTGACAAAATCAAAAGTAGGCGTATTCATACTACAATGTATATCCCTTTCAATATCTTCGATATTTATGTACAAAACGGCACGTTTTTTCACAAAACCGATACGCTCGGTAATTTGTGTTATAATCACCATTCTTGCATTCGGTGCGACAATCAGCGACGGCAACTTAACGGAAGAATACTGTATTCTCTACTGTATGATAGCGATTTACACCGCATTAAAATTCATCACAAAGCACCCAAAAGCACCTCACCCTCACAAAAATATGGTTATTTACGGAATATGTTTTGGAATTTGTGCATTTATCCGCGTAAACAACGGACTGATTATCTGCGGTATTGTATTCGTTACGATTATGACCGACTTTATAAACGAGCATATCAAAGAAATATTTAAAAATATACTGTATTTTATAGTCGGTGTATTGATAGTGGCAGTGCCTGTATGCCTTTTCTTCCTTATTAAAGGGACGCTGTCGGATATGTTGTTTTCTACTTTCGTATTCAACTTTCTATACGCGTCGGAAGGCTCATCAGAAAAGACATCATCAGCCATATTACTGCTTCTGCGATGGGTTGCACCTGTCTTGATGATGATATTCATATCGTCATTTTTCGCAAAACGACTTGGTCCAAAGGTTGCGTCATTTATCACAACAATATCCATATTCGCACTGATACCTATATTACTCGGTTTCAGTTACACGCATTATTACACAACGCTTATACCTTTAATACCGATTTATTGTGCTGTATTCTTCTATATTACATCAAATAAAATAAACATTCTTGCAGTAATACTTTGCGTAATAATGGCATTTCCGTTGGCAAATTACTTTGTTCAATCAGAGTCAAATATAGTGCATTACTCAAAGAAGTTGTATTCGCAAAGGCACCCTGCCAAAACAAGCGACGTATATTCGGATATTTATTACAGTGCAAAACAGCTTAGCTCGCAAATTCCCGATGAAGACAAAGACAGCGTATACTGCTACGACATTTCGGCAACTTGGCTTTTGCAAGCCGACATTATGCCTTGCTTTAAGATATTTATTCTTCAGGAATGGTGGTCGGAAATGTATCCCGAGTTCGGTCGTCAAATTAATCAAATGATGCTTGAAAAACAACCTAAGTGGGTTGTTATACACAATATCGACATTGTAAACAGTAAGCAGTTTATGAATATAATCAACAATAATTACGAGCTTGTCGATGAATACAGTTATGACCGATTATACAAATTGAAAACTCAATAAAAAAAACAGCTGTTGCAATTAGCAACAGCTATTTTCATGTTTATCTTTGTCATAGACAATGCAAAATGATTCTGTAGGATTTTTCACAGTCTTTTTAGCTTTCAAAGCCTTATCCAGCCCCACTCCCACAACTTCATTTGTTTTAAGCACATAAATTCCTGTTTTAACAATAATATGCGCGCCGGGATATTTTTCATTAATCATTTTACTGAATTGTTTATTTAACGCATCTATCTTATCAAAGCTTTCTAAATTTTTAAATCTGAACGCACTGAAAAAAATATCCGCACCGTCAATGTGAGTTATAATATTATAATCATTATCACTTGGCAAAATACAGTTTACAAACTCTGTAAAAACCTTATCTCCCTCAATCTGACCGAACCGTTCGTTGAAATCAAGCATTCCCGAAAAATCGGTATGTAACAGAGCAACCTGTTCGTCTTTTTCCTCTGCAAATTTTCTCAGTCTGCCTATCTGTTCATAAAACTTTGCAATAGTATAACAACTGGTTTTGCGGTCATAATCAATTATTTTTCTAAGCTTTTTCTCATTTTCCGTTTCCTTATCGCTTTGAGAAATGTACATCGTCATAAGCTTAGTCGCCATATTCAATTCAACGCATTCTTCTATCTGCCAAGGATTTTCATATCCGAATCTCGTACAAACAAACATAAAGAACGAATCTCCTGTTGTAATATTTGCATTATATACCACTTCACCATTCTTTTTATTCTTTTCAAATTCACGTTGAAACTTTAACGAAAATCCGTTTATTTTTTCATTTGAAAGAATAAATACAGGATATTTTTCAAAAAATTCTTTGAAATGCTCAATGTCAGAATGAGCATAATATCCTCTTTTTCCCGCATTATTCTGAAATTTCGGATCACTGCACCATTCATAGCTTATTGTGATTAAATCTTCCTTGGTATTGACCTTCATTATCTGAAACCAGTCAATATCGAACTTTTCAGCCACATACCGAATAATCTTATACATTGCGTCATCGCTGTTTTTCGCACTTGAAGAAAGTTCAAGGAATACTTTCATCATATCGCGTGTCTTAAATAATTCCGTACTGTTTTCGGCGTCCTCAGCTTCATAATCAATCGCATGGCTTGAATTGTCGTACACAATATTTTCATTGTATATCTCCCAGTGAGCCTTGCCATTCTTTTTTGTACTGTACAGTGCCTTATCTGCTTTTGAGAACAACGCTTTATAATCAGGCACTTCTTCAAATATTCTGCCGTCTGCCACTCCGACACTGCACGTTATTCTCTTATCGTCTGAAATATTAATCTTACATACATTGTCAACAACTCTGTCGGCATTCTCTGCTATTCTGCTACTTTTCAAAAACACGAAAAATTCATCACCGCCGTATCTTCCGACAATAGTGTCATCATCGGTTGCCTTGTTCAGCATTTCCGCAACCATGGCAATAACGGTATCACCGTATAAATGTCCGTATGTGTCATTTATATTTTTAAAATCATCAATATCAATAACAAACAGTGCGTAATCTCTGCTTTCGGGATTGGATTTTATATACTCATTAATCCTCTCGACGCCTGCATTTCTGTTATAGACATGAAGTACCGGGTCAATCTCGATTTTTTCTTTTAATTCTTTTTCATGATGTTTTTCGTCCTCGATATTCGTTATTGTTCCGAAAATTCTTTTAAGATTACCCTTTTCATCATGTTCAAAATTTCTGAAAATGCGGTGCCATTCATAATTCTTATTACCCGGCAACTTCATTCTGACGCTTATATTTTCTACTTTTTCATTGAATATGTTTTCTTTAAGATAACCGTAATCTCTTTTATCCGCAAGCTCATAAACAGCATCTTCCGTATTATTGGGAACAGACAGTTTTTTCAGTTCGGTTTGACCTTTCACCGGAATATATAAAGTCATATTATCGTCCGCTACGTTATGTTCAAAAACAATGTTTTTTGAACTTTTAAGAGCAAATGTAAAACATCTTCTCTCATCTTTCATCCTGACAAGATTCGTATGCTGTTCCGTAACGTCCATAAGAATACCGAGAATATCATTTTCATTATATTTAGTCAAATGCATACAAATATAACGTATCGATCCGTCCGAAACAATACATTTGTATACCACTTCATTTTTATCTTTCAAATCAGCTATAATATTTTTGTCTTCTTCGCAAATATTAAGACTTTCAAAATTTCCGTTCGCATAGGTCGAATAATAGTAATCATTCGCCGAAATAATTTTAAGCGTACTGTCATTTTGAAACGCAACAACGCCACATGGCATTATATTATAGCTTTCGTCCTTAAAATATTTTTTCAACATTACAACTGCCTCAACCTTTTTATAAATTATCGGTATAAATATTCTATCACAAAAAATGTATCAAGTAAATATTTTTCGACCTATTTTATTATAAAAAAACAACCGTATCTATATAAGAATACGATTGTCTGAGAGAGAGATTTATTTTACGGTTATATAATAACACAATAATTAAATTTATTCCATTGCATTTGTTGTCCAAAATATTGCAAATATTGTCCTGTTATGCTATAATAATTGTGTAGGAGGTGTATTTTATGGATGCAATTTCATATAAACAGAAAGAATATCTTTACAGTTATTTCCGTTCAAAGCCTCCGGAGCTTAACTTGCACCTTCATAAATATTATGAATTTCTATATTTTATATCGGGTGATGCAACGTACATAGTCGAAGATAATCTATATAAAATTCACCCCGGCGATATTTTGCTTACAAAACCCGGAGAACTTCATACGATTTTCTTTCAATCAGAAAAGCCGTATGAGCGCATTTTTATGCAGATACATCCCGACTTTATCACCGAATTTGATTTGTTTGATAAAATAAATTCTTCACCTATTGGCGAAAATAACAGAATACCGTCAGACATTGTTCAGTCTTTCGGACTTTACGATTATTTCAAAAATGTTGAACATTACATTTTAAACAGAGTACCCGAAAGTGACGCTATGATAAAATCGTATTTTTTACAGTTTCTTGTCGCGGTAAATCATGCACTTGACAACACCGTTTTGCCGATAAAACCGACAAATAATAACCGTATTGACGATATAATAGATTACCTTACCGATAATATTTCCGCAGATATAACACTGGATTTTTTAGCAGAAAAATTTTTTATTAATAAGTATTATATGTGCCATACATTTAAAAAACAGACCGGTATTACAATAAAAGAATTTATGAATACAAGAAAAATCACTAAGGCGAAACAAGTGCTTTCCGAAGGTGCGGATATTATGGGGCTTTGCTATGAATGTGGGTTTAATGATTATTCCACGTTTTATAAAGCGTTTAAAAAACTTACCGGTAAATCGCCGAAAGATTTTTTGACTGGTGATTAATTTTTGCCACTCCGTCACTTCGTGACACCTCTCCTCAAGGAGAGGCTTTTTGGCTCCCCTTGTGGGGAGCTGTCGGCAACGCCGACTGTGGGGTGGCTTCTCGGGACATCGTGGCGCCGTCCCCTACTGCCTTAATATCCTATAAAAAGGGCGACCAATGGTCGCCCCTACATACAATATTGTTTAACATAAGCGATTGTTTAACATAAGCGGTCATCTGCCATTCATATTCGTACGGGCGGTCATTGGCCGCCCTTTAACATTCCACACATAAAAAAAACAGCGGTCAAAGACCGCCGTTTTTACATCAATGACTCAACATATATTTGAAGTATTTCATCTTTTGACGGAACGAACATACTGTTTAGTGTACCGCCTGCATTTTGAGCAATTTCTGCATACAATTCAAGTTCTTCTTTTTCAAACTTTTCTTTATCACCCAAAATTTTCACGAGAATATTTTTAAATTCTTCTGCACTGTCTAAATTCATACAAGACAATATTTCCTTAACTCTGTCCTTATCATTTCTTTCAATATACTTTGTAAACTCACCGAGCAACAATCCGTTTGCTCTGCCGTGGTCGATATTTTTGAAATATGTAAGCAAATAGCCCATTGCGTGTACCGCCGTTGTTTTTGTTTGCGATATAACAACACCTCCAAGCATTGACGCATAAAGCAGTTTTTCTCTGTCGTCTTCCGTAAGTTCACCGCTAATTAAATCATCAAATGTTGACGCAATAATTTTAACAGCCTCTTTAGCGATTACATCAGCCATTATATTCGCCCTCTTTGACATCATTCCTTCAACCGAATGTGAAAGTGAATCTATTGCGGTATTGACCGTAGTGGCAAGTCCGAGATTTTTTGTGTATTTTGCGTCAAGCAATGCGTATGTTGGGAAAAGGCATGGTGACGCAATACTTTTTTTTGTCTGTTTTTCGTGGTTTGTCAAAATCGCATACGGTGTAACCTCCGAACCGGTTCCGGCAGTTGTCGGAATATGTATCATAGGAAGTGCCTTATTGCCTATGTTGCCGTCAAACAAATTCTTTCTTTCAATGTCCGATACTGCCAGCAATGCAATGGCCTTTGCCGAGTCCATCGGCGAGCCGCCGCCTATGGCAATAACAAAATCAACTTCTTCCTCCATTGCCGTTTCCGCACCGTCATACACACACTCAACTGTCGGATTACTCATAACCTTATCGAATATTACATATTCAATATTATTCTTTTCAAGTGCATATTTCACATCGTCAAGTGCACCGCTTAATTTTGCGGAATTTTTGCCTGTTACGATAAGTGCTTTCTTTCCTATTTTGAAAACATCGCTGTTTTCTCTGACACAATTCTTTCCCACAATAACCTTTGTAGGCATATAAAATCCCAAATTCATAAACTTAAACACCCTTTCTACAACAAAATAAGCAACAAAAGCAAGCTATAAATAGCTTGCTTTGATTCTTATTTCTTCAATTCTCTTATTTCTTCTCCAAGGAAGCAGAAACCAAAGTAACCCTTTACCTGAATTTTATCAAGGAATTTAGACAATTTCTTTGGCTTTTCATAGATTACAACATCATAATCCTTACGCAGTTTTTCTGCCTCTTCTATAGCATTTACAATGTCTGCTTTATCGTGAAGTAAAGCAATTCTCTTTTTAGTATCTGGAATTGTATATCCTGCCTCTGTAAGAAGTGAGAAAATTCTTTCAAAACCTATTGAAAACCCTACCGCAGGAATATTTTCACCCGTAAATTTACCGATTAAGTTATCATAACGACCGCCGCCGGCAATAGAGCCTTTAAACTTATCGCTTACGATTTCAAAAACAGTACCTGTATAATATCCCTGACCTCTTACAAGCGAAATATCGAACTTAATCTTATACGCACCGTCCGAAAGTTTTTCAACGGCATTAATTATTGTTTCAATACTTTCGGCAGATTCTTCACCGCAAACATCTTTTACGCTTTCAACAGTAAGTGGTTTTGCGATGACTTCACCGAATTTTGCGATAGCACCGCCGTCAAAGCCTTTATCCGTAAGCTCACCGATAACGCCCTCAGTACCGATTTTATCCATTTTATCAAATGTAATACACACGCTGTCAAGCTGACTTTCTTCAAAGCCTACACCTTTAAGCAATGCTCTTAAAATTCTTCTGTCATTGATTTTTACGGTAAAGTCTTTTATATCAAGCGACAAAAGTGCTTTTGCTGTTGTATGAATAAGCTCGATTTCAGAGCTTATAGAAGATGAACCGATTATATCAATATCGCACTGCACAAACTCACGAAGTCTGCCCTTTTGCGGTCTTTCCGCTCTGTACACCTTATCAATCTGTATACACTTTGCAGGAAGAACAAGTTGTTCACGATTATTTGCATAATATCTTGAAAGCGGAAGTGTAAGGTCATATCTAAGTCCCATATCGCAAAGCTTATTTGTATCACCGCTGTCCATTGCTTTCTTTAGCTTATCTCCACGCTTTAAAATTTTAAATATCAAATTAAGATTATCACCGCCGTCACTCTTATCAAGATTTTCAATATCTTCAACTGCAGGCGTCATAATACGTTCAAAGCCGGCGTCCTGATATGTATTTAAAATTTGATTTTGAAGATAATCTCTAAGTCTGACCTCTTCGGGAAGATAATCATTTGTACCTTTTACTGTTGTGATTTTCATTTTCTATCTCCTTTTGCCATTTTTATCATAAGCTCATATATTTTTTCAAGTGCGTCTACTTTGGCAAGCGGTTTCAAATTTTCCGACATTTCTTTCAATCTCTCCTTATCGCTTACCATAGACATTATTTTATCGTATAATGCGTCAGACGTCAAATCTTTTTCTAAAATTAATTCTGCCGCATTCTTATTTTCAAATTCTCTTGCATTCTGCTCTTGGTGATTACGGACAACATTCGGTGACGGAATAAGTATTGACGGTTTACCGAGTGCAGCAATTTCGCTTACGGTTATCGCACCTGCTCTTGATACAACAACGTCTGCCGCCGCCATACACTCCGCCATATTGTCAATATATGACACAATCTTTATGTTATCCGAAAGAGTTATTCTGCTCTCCTTAATTTTATTCATTATTTTATCGTAATTTCTGTCACCGGTTCCGAACAGCAATTCGATTTTATTGTCCTTTGATATTCTGTCAAGCATACCGATTACCGTATCATTAATTCTGTCCGCACCCAAACTGCCGCCGAAAATAAGCACAAACGGCTTTTTTATGCCGAGCTTTTCTCTTGACTTTTTGTAATCGGAATGAAGTATTTCACTTCTGAGCGGATTGCCTGTTACAACACATTTTTCCTTATGCTGCATATGATTAATTGTTTCTTCAAAGCTGAGTGCAAGATATGTAACATAATTTGCACTGCCTTTTACCGTCATACCCGGATACACATTTTGCTCATGTATAAGCGACGGCACTTTCATTTTCTTTGATGCCATAGCAACAGGGCCGCTTACATATCCGCCCGTACAAACGATACAGTCGGGTTTAAATTCCTTTATAATCTTATTACACTTTCTTCTTGCGGAAATAAGTTTTTTTACCGTTTCAAAATTTCTGAAAATATGCTTTCTGTCAAAACCTTGTATTTCGATATATTCAATATCATATCCTGCTTTCGGTACAAGTTTTGTTTCAAGTCCCGATTTTGTACCGACAAACAAAGCCTTAAAATCCTTATCCTGTTTAGCTGCATAATCGGCGATTGAAATAGCCGGATTAATATGTCCGCCTGTTCCTCCGCCCGCAAATAATACTCTCATAAATCTTCCTCCACATTAATCTTTTACGGAATGTCTTGATATATTAAGCAATACTCCCATTTCACATAAAAGCGTTATTATTGCCGTACCGCCGTAACTGAAAAACGGCAATGCGACACCTGTATTCGGTACGCTTGACGTTGCAACGGCGATATTAAGTATCGTCTGAATAGCAAGCTGAGCCGCAATACCCACCGCAACAAGTGAGCCGTATGTATCGGGTGCATTCATAGCAATTCTTATTGCTCTTATAATAAGCGCCGCAAAAAGCAAAATTACAACAGCCGCACCGATAAGACCAAGTTCCTCACAAACAATCGCGAATATAAAGTCATTATACGGTTCAGGCAAATACGAATATTTCTGTACACTCTGTCCCAAGCCAAGTCCGAAAATACCGCCCGAGCCAATCGCATAAAGTCCTTGCACAACCTGATAACTTTCGTCACGAATATCCGCAAACGGATTCATAAAACTTGTTACGCGTGCCCATCTTACACCGCTGAGTGCGCGGACGCCGATTAAGCCGATCGGCAAAAGAATAAGTGCTCCGATAAGTACGGGTTTAATCGGTGTACCGCCTGCAATCATAACGCTTACACCGATACCGGCAATAACTATCGCACCGCTAAGGTGTGTTTCCATAAGCATAAGTCCGACAACTATAAGCATAACTCCTATATACGGCAAATTACCCTTAAGATGTTTCAAATTATATTTTCCCGAATCGACAAGTCGTGCAAAATACATCGCTATAACGGGTTTCATAAATTCCGACGGTTGAAGCTGAAGAAACGGAGTATTAAGCCATCTTCTCGAACCGTTCAATTTTACGCCCAAACCCGGTATAAGAACGCAGACCAAAAGTATTGTACATACAATCATAAACTTCGGAACGGTATTTTTATATTTATTGTAATCAATCCTTGAAATAACCCACATTCCGATAAGTCCCAATATTGCACAAAGGAATTGTTTATTAAAGAAGTAGTACGAATTATTATGTAAAGTATTTCCGGCAGGTGCAGACGCCGAGAGCAGCATTACCAAACCGAATGAAAGCAACAATATTACTATAAACAAAAATGTATAGTCTATCTCTCCCATTCGTGCAAGCTTAACCGGTTTTCCTATTTTAGCACGAGTTGTTCGTCTATTCTGTTTTATAGCTCTTTTAGGATATGCAGTCCCTGCCATATCTAAATCTCCTTCCGATTAATTCGTCTTAAATTGCAAAATATGCAACAGCACAAGTAATTACCGTTACCAATGTAAATACCGCAACGATTTTCTTTTCTTTCCAACCGCACATTTCAAAATGGTGGTGAATAGGGCTCATCTTGAATATTCTTCTTCCCTCACCGTATTTCTTCTTTGTATATTTGAAATATGCAGTCTGCATAATTACAGAAAGTGTTTCCATAAAGTATACAAAACCTATCAATATAAGGTGTATAGGCATTTTTAGGTCAATCGCCATAAGTGCAACCGACGCACCCAAGAAAAGTGAGCCTGTATCACCCATAAACACCTTTGCAGGATATTTATTATACCACAAAAATCCTATCAAACCGCCGATTAATGCCGCTGAAAATACAGTCACGCCATACTCTTTAAATACGATATATGACACAAGCATAAAGAATATTCCAACTATTGTCGTTATACTTGATGCCAAACCGTCAAGTCCGTCTGTAAGATTTACAGCATTTACAACACCTACGACAACGAACATTACGAACGGTATGTAAAGCCATATCGGCATTATCCATTCAATACTTGTAAACGGTATTTTAATCGCCGTATCAAGCTCGCCTATGAAGTAAAGCACTGCAATATAAATTGCCGCAAGCACAACTTGCATTATGAATTTCTGCGGTGCTGTAAGTCCGAGATTACGTTTTTTTACTACTTTAATGTAATCGTCCACAAAACCGATAACACCGAAACCGAGTGAAATTACAAACAATACAATACATCTTGCGTATGTCGTGTTAAAATTACCGTTCATTGCAAAAATGACGGTTGTTACAAGTATCGCAATCGCCATTGCAACTATGAACATAATACCGCCCATTGTCGGTGTACCCGATTTTTTCTGGTGCCACTTCGGACCTTCTTCTCTTATTTCCTGACCGAATTTAAGTTTTCTGAGCCACGGAATAAACACAGGTCCGAACACAAGCGTTACAACAAGTGCAACGACAAGTGTAAGCAATGATGACATTAACATTTCTTTTATCAATTCCATTTTTTAATCCTTTTCCTCTCGTTATTTATTTTTAATTGTGTTATATACTTCTTCAAAGTGCATTCCTCTTGACGCCTTTATAAGCACCGCGTCACCGCTCTTGATTTCATCTTTGACATAGTTGCACACTTCAAGAGTTTTATCAAATGACACTATATTTTCTACACCGTTATCCTTTGCACCTTGTGCAAGATATTTCATATTTTCACCGGCTGTTATAAGCAAGTCCACTCCGTTCTCCTTGACAACCTTACCGAGATTGTAATGTGCGTCTTTTGCAAAATCGCCCATTTCAAGCACGTCGCCCAAAATTGCGACTTTTCTGTTTTTATCTGTATCCGCAAGCACTCCGAGTGCCGCTTTAATCGAATCCGGTGACGCATTATAACAGTCATTGATTATCGTAATACCGTTATATTCTTCAACAGCCAATCTCATTTTTGTAAGTTCAAAACTGCGTATTCCCTCTGCAATCTTATCCATAGGCACATCAAATTCACGTCCTACGCATATTGCCGCAAGTGCATTGTACACATTATGTTTACCCGGAATATTTACTTCAATAGGATATTCGCCGCCGTCAACAACTGCGGTGAATTTAATTCCGTTAAGTCCGTTATTTTCAATATCCTTTGCGTAAACATCATTTTCGGGATTTGTTATACCGTAATATACTACCTTGTATTCACCCATACCCTTTGTTTTTGAAAGGTAATCGTCATCACCGTTTACTATAAGTGTATTATCCTTTGTAAACAGCTTTGTCATTTCCATTTTCGCCTTGAAAATGCCTTCGCGTGAGCCGAGATTTTCAATATGCGACTGACCGATGTTTGTTATAACCGCAACATCAGGTCTGCCTATATCAGCAAGATGTTCTATTTCACCGAAATGGTTCATTCCCATTTCAAGAACAGCCGCCTCATGTTCTTTTTCAAGTCCGAAAATCGTAATAGGCAAACCTATTTCATTATTGAAGTTGCCCATTGTCTTAAGTGTATTATACTTCTGTGAAAGGACTGATGCAAGCATATCTTTAGTAGTAGTTTTTCCCACACTGCCCGTAACGGAAACAGTCGGAACATTATACTTTTGCTTGTAATACTTTGCAATGTCGCCGAATGCTTTTAATGTATCTTCAACCTTTACGATTGTCTTATCTACTAAAAGCTCGGTATCTCTCTGTGTCAAAACAGCCGAAGCACCAAGGTCGAAAGCCGCCTTTATAAATTCGTGACCGTCAAACTTTTCACCGACAAGCGGCACAAAGAGCACACCTGCCGTAACCTTTCTCGAATCACTGATTACATCGTTAAAAGTTTGGTGTATGTCACCGCTTAAAAGTGTTCCCCCAGTTGCTTTTAATACATCTTCAATCGTCATTGCCTGCATAATAAATTAAATCCTTTCTCTCTTTTTGTCCTATGCTCAAAAATAAGGGCGGTAGTTTTTCAGCCGCCCTTTTCAATTATTTATTAAGGTGTTTATATACAACAACACGTTCGTCAAAGTCGTGTTTCTCTTTACCTATTATCTGATATGTTTCCTGTCCCTTACCCGCAAGAATGATTACATCATCTTTCTTTGCGTGGTCAAGAGCATACGCGATAGCCTCTCGTCTGTCGACTATTACTTTATATTTTCCGTCTGTGCGTTTCATTCCGACTTCTATCTGTTCTATAATAGAAACAGGGTCTTCCGTACGCGGATTGTCTGACGTTATAATGCTGTAATCCGAAAGTTTTCCGGCGATTTCACCCATAATCGGTCGCTTCGTATTATCTCTGTCACCGCCGCAGCCGAACAATGTTATAACCTCACCCTTTGCAAAATCTTTAACGGTTTTAATTATATTTTCAAGACCGTCCGGTGTGTGTGCATAGTCGATTATAACCGTATAATCGGTATTTGTAGGAACAACCTCAACACGTCCGACAACTCCTGTTGCATTTTCAAGACCTTTGATAATGGTATCCATATCAATACCCATCTGAAGTGCCGCACCCATAGCGCATATTGCATTATATACGCTGAACTTGCCCGGAATTACTATATGGACACGATATGTCTTACCGTCATATTCAACATCAAAATCAGCACCCGATGATGAAATTTCAATATTTTTCGCTTTAAGGTCGCAACCGTCCGAAAGACCGACTTTTAATATATCGCAGTCATTGTTTGCAACAATCTTCTTACCGCCGTCGTCGTCGAAATTAACAACACCCTTATCGCTGATTTTAAACAGCTTAGCCTTTGCATTTAAGTAATTTTCCATAGTTTTATGGAAATCAAGATGGTCACGTGTAAGATTTGTGAACACACCCACGTCAAAGTGACAACCGTGTACTCTTTCAAGTTCAAGTGCGTGACTCGAAACTTCCATTACAACACATTCCGCATCACTGTCAACCATTTCCGCAAACAGCTGTTGAAGTTCAAGTGCGTTCGGTGTTGTAGGTGTTGTACTTTGCGTAACAAGTACCTTGTCGCCGATAATATTTTGATTTGTACCGATAACACCGATTCTCATACCGGCTGTTTCGATTATACTCTTTATTAAATATGTTATTGTAGTCTTACCGTTTGTGCCTGTGATACCGATAAGTTTGAATTTGCTTGACGGATTGCCGTAATACTTACAAGCCATTTCCGCAATTTCAACTCTCGAATTTTCAACATACCAAACAGGTACATCTACATCTATTTTATCTTCGGCAACGATTAGTGACGCACCGTTTTTAACTGCCATTTCTGCATATTTATGTCCGTCCGTTTCAAAGCCTTTGATACATACAAAAACGTTTCCCGGAAGTACGTTTCTTGAATCGTACGCTATTCCGGTTATATCTATATCTTCATGCTCATCAAGCCATTTACTGCCTAATAATTCACTTGCTAACATTTGACATTTCCCCCTGTCCTATTAGTCTGAAGTTACTTGGCGGAATTCCACGCCTATTACTGTTGCAGGTGTAACCTCCTCGCCTGCCGCTATGCTCTGATTTACCGCATACGCACTCGACACTTCACTGTGTCCCGCACCGACAATCTCAAAGTTCAATCCGCTCATTTCAAGAGTATATTTCGCATTATCCACGGACATTCCTTTAAGATTAGGTACCGTTACCGTATGTGTTTTGTCAATTTCTTCTGTATATAATATTACCGTTGAATCTTCGTTAAGCATTGTACCCGGTTTCGGAAGCTGGTCAACTACCGTATCTCCGTCACCTCTCACTTGAACATTCAACTTTTTGTCAACAACGGCTTTCTTCGCCTCTGTCAAATCCATTGTTCTAACGTCAGGTATTTCCTGCTTAACGTCTGGTTCTTCATTTTCTGTGTACTGCTTTTCAACACCGAGATAGTTTAGTACATCTTCAATAACTTCACCTGCCAAAGGTGCGGCTATTGTACCGCCGTATTTGTTATCAACCTGTGGTTCGTCAAGCATTATAAGACACACTATTTCCGGATCGTTTGCAGGAGCAAAACCGATAAATGACGCAATACGTTTTTCTTCGTCACGGTTACCTTTTTCCGAAGTACCTGTTTTACCTCCGATACGGCAACCTTTTACATACGCATTTTTACCTGTTGATGTCGGCAACGATACAACCGATTCAAGAATTTCTCTCATTTGCTGAGATGTTTCTTCCGAAATAACTCGGCTTATAACCTCCGGCTCATACGTTTTCAAAATTCCGTTTGAGTTTCTGATTTCCTTTACAATCTGCGGTTTCATTCTTTCACCGCCGTTGATAACCGCCGAAACGGCTGTTACAAGCTGAATCGGTGTTATTTGGAAACCTTGACCGAATGAACTTGTCGCAATATCGACTTCACTCATTTTATTGTGGTAATAAATACTTGACGCCTCGCCGACAAGTTCGACGTTTGTCTTTTCGGTAAGACCGAATGCAGTGAAATATTCCATAAATTTCTCATACCCAAGTCTTTCGCCCAATTCCATAAATACAGGGTTACAAGAGTTTCTTACACCCTCTACAAATGTTTGAGCGCCGTGACCGCTCTTGTTTGCACAACCGATTTTTCTGTCGGCAACAATCTTAAATCCCGGACAATAGAATGTTGAATTAAGGTCTACAACGTGTTCTTCCAAAGCCGCCGCCGCAGTAATAATCTTAAATGTCGAGCCCGGTTCATATGTATCCGAAATAACCTTGTTTCTCCACATTTTATTTCTTATTTTCGCAATGGCCTCGTCACTTAAATTATTCGGATCTTCTGTCGGTTTCGGTGTTGCATCGGGATCGTCACTTGTGTCATCTGATGTATCATATCCCAAATCTATCGCATATTTTTCAAACTGGTCAATATCATACGGATTATTTACGTCAAAATCAGGCTTAGTTGCCATTGCAAGTATTTCGCCCGTTTTCGGGTTCATAATAATACCTGCCGCACCCTCTTTAAGCTTGTTTTCCGTAACCGCTTCTTCAAGGTGCTTTTCAAGGAAATGCTGGATTGTTTCATCAATCGTAAGCACAACGTCATCACCGTTTTGAGAACTGTTCAAATACTCATTTTGTTGGTCTTTAAGTGTTGTACCCTTTGCCGACTGATTAGTTTCTATACTTCCGTTACGCCCCATAAGCTCATCGTCGAAAGTAAGTTCAATTCCCTGCAAACCGTTATTGTCATATCCCGTAAATCCCAAAATATGCGGTGCAACGTTGAACGGATAATATCTCTTTGAATCATTTTCAAAATATACCCCTTTAAATGCTTTTGCAATCGTTGCGTCAACATCTGAATCTCTTAATTTTTTTACCGCCTCGGTCTGTTCGTTCGTAAGACGTTTTTTTATAACTTGGTATCTTGAATTTTTTGTTATAATCTTAAGGATTTCGTTTTGATCCATATTCAAAACAGGAGCCAATCTTGCGGCGATTACTTCACTGTCACCGTCCGCCTCAATATCCTTAGGATTGCAAATAAGTGTGTTTACCGTTGCACTTTCCGCAAGCACCTTACCGTTACGGTCGTAAATGTCTCCTCTTGACGCTGTAACAATACTGCTGCCCTGCTGTTGTGCCTTTGCCTTGCTCGAAAGCTCGTCACCTCTTATTATCTGCCAATATGCCACTCGCAAAACAAGCAACGCAAGCAGTACAGCAACGATACACACCATAAATATCGTTTTCTTTTTAATTTCATTTAATGATGGTTTCATTAATTTATCAATTCCTTTTAATACTTTAATAAATGTACATTTTTCATAATTTTATAATTATAGAAGTCCATTTTTATTTTATGCTGAAAAATTGTACAATATTACCACCAATCTTTTTCAATACAGACACAATACCGTGTCCAAACCCCTCTACTTCACCGGCAGTTTTCTCTGTCATATCCTCTTGCTTTACGTTTACATATATTGTCTGATACTTTTCAGGTCTTTGCATACCCAATCTTGTTGTTGCCTCTTTTTCAATTTTTGTAAGGTCAACACTCTGTTCAAGATCAAAAACCATCTGACTTGTTGCTGATTCAAGCGTTGTAAGCTGACTTTTAAGTGACGCAACCTGCTGGTTCATTTCATTCACAGCAACGAATTTTGAAATCATAAATCCTGCTGATACAGCCAAAAGCACTGTCACGCATATTCCACGAAAAATTGTTCTCTTATACTGCATTTGTTCATGATTCCTCTTGTTACTGACTGCTGTGGTATTAACTGCTTTCTCTTTTCTCTTTTGTGGTTTTCTCTTTTTTATCGGTTCATCATACTGTTCCGGCAATTTATATGCCAAATTTCCGTATTCCACAATAATTCTCTCCCTTAATTATCCTTTAGCCTATCCTATAATTTTTCGGCAATTCTCAATTTTGCACTTTTTGAACGTGAATTATATTCAAGTTCTTCTTCCGACGGTAAAATCGGTTTCCTTGAAATAATTTTAATTTCCGGTTTCTTGCCGCATACGCATACCGGAAATTCTTTCGGACAAGTGCAACCCCTTGCCAAATCCTGAAATGTTTTTTTGACAATTCTGTCCTCAAGTGAATGGAACGTTATAATCGCCAATCTCCCGCCAGATTTTATGCTTGACACAAAGTCTTTAATAGCATTTTCCAATATTCCGAGTTCGTTATTGACTTCAATTCTTATCGCCTGGAACACTCTCTTTGCAGGATGTCCGCCTTCCATACGGGCTTTTTTCGGTATTGCCGCCTTTATGATTTCAACAAGTTCAAATGTTGTTTCAACAGGCTTTGTTTTACGTTTTTCACAAATAAATTCCGCAATACGCTTTGACCACTTTTCTTCGCCGTAGTCATAAAAAATACGCATCAATTCCTCACATGAATATGAATTTACAACGTCATATGCCGATTTCGGCGAAGACGTATTCATTCTCATGTCAAGAGCGGCATCGTGCATATAGCTGAAACCTCTTTCGGCATTATCGAGCTGATATGAACTCACGCCCAAATCAAGTACCGCACCGTCAATTTCATCAATATCAAGTTCTGATAAAATATCCTTAATCTCGCTGAAATTGCGATTTACGAACGTCACTCTGCCGTCAAATTCTTTAAGACGTTCCTTTGCCGCCGCAATAGCCTCTTTGTCTTGGTCTATACCGATAAGTCGGCACGAATCGTTTGTTGACAAAATACCGTGCGAATGTCCGCCGCCGCCGAGTGTGCCGTCTGCATATATACCGTTCGGTTTAATATTCAGCGCGTCAATACTTTCCCCAAACAATACTGAAATATGTTTAAATTTCATTTTGATTCCCTTTCAATTAATTTTTTGAACCGTCAACACTTTATCGACAACCTCAAATCAAATATTAAGTCCGTAATTTAATATTCCGTCCATCATAATATCGTCTGAAAGTTCATCTTGGTATCTATCCCATTCTTCACTGTCCCATATTTCAAGACGTGTGTTTGCACCTACAAGCACAACATCTTTTTTCAGATTAGCATATTCCATCAGACGCTTTGCGATTGGCACTCTGCCTTGCTTGTCTATAACGGCTGAAGTAGCCTTACCGAAAAACAAACGTACAAAAGCCGCAGCATTTCTGTCTGTGGCAGTTGGGAGTTGATTAATCTTTTCAGAAATCTTATCCCATTCCTCTTGTGTGTATAATTGAAGGCATTTATCTGACATTGAACGTGTAACGTACACTGTTTCGGACATATTTTCTCTAACTTTGGCAGGCAAGATAATTCTTCCGCGCTCGTCAAGCTGACGCGGATATTCGTCAACAAAATTTACCATATTCAATGTCACCTGCCTTTTTATTGATTTATGGGTTACTCTCTCCAATTTGACCGTTTGTCACCCCAAACGCTCCAATTCGCTCCCATTAACTCCATTTTACCTTAAATCAATCAAAAGTGCAATAGGTTTTTTGTATTTTTTTCAGCTTGTACATCTCATTTTAACTCATTTTACTGTTTTGCTTGTAAAATTAAGCTAAATGGGATATAATTAGCTTAACTGCATTTTTAATCACATATATATTTGGTGTTGAGTTTACATAATTGCACACTATATATTGTGGTTGTTACTATTATATCACAAATATTTCAGTTTGTGAATAGAATTTTTAAAATTCATTTGCAGAATTGTTACAGAACAATTTCAAGACAAAACATTATTTTTTGGAGGATATACATAATGGAAAAATCAGAAGAAAAAATTATAAATCAGCTTACGTCTGAATTTAACCTGCGTCCCGAACAGGTTACAAACACAGTAAAACTGATTGATGACGGAAACACAATTCCTTTCATCGCCCGTTACAGAAAAGAAGCAACAGGTTCTCTAAGTGATGAAATATTACGAGATTTTTACGACAGGCTGTCATATTTACGTAACCTTGAAGATAAAAAAGAAGAAATATTGCGTTTGATTGACGAGCAAGAAAATTTGACCGATGAAATCGCAAAATCAATCGAAAATGCCGTAACATTATCGGAACTTGAGGATATATACCGTCCGTTCAGACCGAAACGCCGCACAAGAGCGACTATCGCAAAAGAGAAAGGACTGGCACCGCTTGCCGAAATTATCCTTGCACAAAATCCGAATGATAATATAGAAAGTATTTCGCTTGATTTTATCGACACCGAAAAAGATGTTGAAAGCAGTGATGACGCAATAGCCGGTGCTATGGATATAATCGCCGAAGAAGTCAGTGATAACCCCGAATACAGAAAAGATATTCGTCAAAAAACAATCGACTTTGGTCTTTTGGTTTCAAAAGCGTCAACAGAAGACGACAGTGTATACCGTCTTTACTATGATTTTGCCGAACCAATAAAAAAACTTGCAAACCATAGATTGCTTGCGATAAATCGTGGCGAAAAAGAAGGATTTTTATCGGTAAAAATTGATATTGACGAAGAAAAAATCACAAACTATCTTTTCAGACGACTTACTCCAAAACACGAATCACCGTCTACAAAGTACGTCAAACTTGCCGCTGAGGACAGTTATAAACGACTCATCGCGCCGTCCATATCAACAGAAATACGCAATATGCTTACGGAAAATGCCGAGGAGGCATCAATAAAGGTATTCAATCAAAATCTTTCCGGACTTTTATTGCAACCGCCTATTAGGGATAAAATCGTTATGGGCTTTGACCCGGGTTACAGAACAGGGTGCAAAGTCGCGGTTGTGGACGAAACAGGCAAAGTCCTTGACACCAATGTTGTTTACTGCACATTACCTAACCACGACAAAGACAAGGCTAAGAAAATTCTTACGGATATGATTTTAAGAAACAACGTAAACTTAATTTCAATCGGTAACGGAACAGCCTCAAAGGAAAGCGAAATATTTATTTCCGACCTTTTAAAAGAAATTGACCGAGAAGTATTTTACATTATGACAAACGAGGCAGGTGCGTCGGTTTACAGTGCGTCAAAGCTTGCAACCGAAGAATTTCCGCAGTATGACGTTGCACTCAGAAGTGCCGTTTCAATAGCAAGACGTGTGCAAGACCCGCTTGCAGAGCTTGTAAAAATTGACCCTAAGTCAATCGGTGTCGGACAGTATCAGCACGATATGAACCAAAAGCGACTTGGTGAGGCACTCGGAGGAGTGGTTGAAAATTGTGTAAACAGTGTCGGTGTTGACCTTAACACCGCCTCTCCGTCACTGCTTTCATATGTTGCCGGAATTAACAAAACCGTTTCAAAAAACATAATCACATATCGCGAAGAAAACGGTAAATTCAATACAAGAAAAGAACTTTTGAAAGTGCCCAAACTCGGTGCAAAAGCATTTGAGCAGTGCGCAGGTTTCTTGCGTATAACAGACGGTGACAACGTCCTTGACAACACCTCCGTCCACCCTGAAAGCTACAAAGCCGCCGCGCAGCTGCTTAAACATATGGGATATACCGAACAAGACGTTCAAGACGGCACAGTTGCGGATTTAAAGCAACGTCTGTCGAAAGAAAATACACATAAATTAGCCGAAGAACTCGGAATAGGTGAAATCACTTTAAAAGACATTGCCGACAGTATTATAAAAAAAGGTCGCGACCCGCGTGAAGAATTGCCGCAACCTGTTTTAAGAAGCGACATTCTCTCAATGGAGGACTTAAAACCGGATATGGTACTGACGGGAACGGTGAGAAACGTTATAGATTTCGGTGCATTTGTCGATATAGGTGTTCATCAAGACGGACTTGTACACATATCGCAAATATGTGACCGATACATCAAGCACCCAACCGACGTACTTTCAGTCGGTGACGTTGTGAAAGTTCGTGTACTTGAAGTTGACGTACCGAAAAAACGTATTTCACTTACTATGAAGGAGGTATGATTATGAACAACATTGCTTTTCCTAAACTCGGTATTTCTCTAAACATTTCACCTGTCGCATTTTCAATAGGTTCAAAGCCTATTTATTGGTATGCGCTTATCATTCTTTCGGGTTTTCTTTTAGGATTGTTTTTCGTTTATAAAACCTGCGAAAAGCGTGGTGTGAAAAAAGATAATGTATGGGATATCGCCTTGTTCGGACTTATTTTCGGAATAATCAGCGCAAGAATATATTATGTGCTTTTCGCACTCGATGAATTTGACTCGATAGCCGATATGTTTAAAGTCTGGAACGGCGGACTTGCTATTTACGGCGGTATTATCGGTGCGATAATCTCAACCGTTATATACTGCAAAGTTAAAAAGCTGAATATCGCCAAAGTCTTTGACGTATGTGCACCCGGTCTTTTTATCGGTCAAGCAATCGGACGTTTCGGAAACTTTGTAAACGTCGAAGTGTACGGCGGTGAAACAAACAGCCTTTTCGGTATGTCCATAAACGGTGCAACACCTGTTCACCCATTATTTTTATATGAATCGATATGGAATGTTATCGGACTTGTGATACTTCTTCTGATTCGTGACAAGAAAAAGAATAACGGACAAGTATTTTGTTTCTATATTTTCTGGTATTCATTCGGCAGACTGTTTCTTGAAGGTATGAGAAATCCGAATTATATATTATATGTAATTCCAAATGTTCTCGGCATTTCTCAGCTTGTTGCAATACTGTTTATGATTGCCGCTGTGTCAGCTTTTGTCGTTTTACAGGTTAAAGCGAAGAAAGAGAGCGAAATGTAAACGATTGTGTCATTTTCTGCAACACGAAAGTTGCTCCTTTTATACCACAATATATTGACAAGTTTTATCATATATTGTAAAATAAATACAACAAACAGTGGTTTACATATAACCGTGTAATCGAAAGGAGCATACATAAATGAACAACATTAAACAACTGAAAACAGATTTTGATAATCTTATAATTGAAAAAAATTATTGTCTTTCCGACCCCGAAGTCGTATCAAAAGCAATAGAACTCGAAAACATACTGAATAACACATTAAAAAAATCGCAGACCTTATAGTCTGCGATTTTTGTTTTTAAATTTGTTATTGAGCATTTTCGCAAAGTGCTGTCATACTGCCAAGCGAATTCCACATAAATACTTTCAAATTATTTTCTTTGATACTGTTTTCAAAAACAATTTCACTGTTCAAATATTTGCCTTTTTCAACATTGGCAACAGGAACTGTCTTGATTTCAACAAGTTTACCGTCCTTGTCATATAATGCACCTATCAATGAAATGTCATCAACATCTTCATCAACAACCGCATATGTTACCGTAGCAGTCTTATCGTCTTTTCCGCTTACTTTCACTTCTGAAAATTCAAGAGGTTCTTCACCTTGAACAAATTGTGACACTTTAATTCTGTCGATACCGTTCGGAACAGCCCAGTTAGGTGCCGCACCGGCACGAGTAAATCCGAATTTAATAGCATTGACCGCATTTTCTGTAGTATAATCGCCTACTTTTGTTCCGTCAAACCAAAGTGATGCTACACCTGTAGCAGTATTAACCGTCACTTTAACATTCTTAGTGTATGTTTGATTTGCACCGTTGAATATGCTGTCATTTGTGCCGTCACTGTCACTGTCATGCCATGTTGCACCTCCGTCACTGCTTAGGAACACCTTATATCCGTTTGTCCAACCAAGACGGATATTACCGATTTGAAGATATTCAAAGTTACCATCTCTGCCTACTGCACTTCCGAAATACCAATCAACATCATAAGTTACAATAGCATTATCTTTCACGGCAAAAGTCTTTTCTGCACTATATTCAGCACCCGGCTTTTCAGGATTGTATAAAATACGGTTATTGTCACTGTCTAAAGTAAGTGTAGCCGTATCTGTGCCTGTCTGTGTCCAATCTGTTATATCACTGTCAGTAAACTTACTATCTCCGCCTTTGTTATAAAGTTCTTCTGTCGCACCGGAAACAGTTGTTGATTTACTGTATGAAAGATTTTCGATTTTCGGCGAAGCCGTCAAGGTAGCTGAATCATAATCTTCCATTTTTTGTGTATACAAACTTAATATCTTGAATTTAGCACCCTTTAGTGCAAATGTTCTTTGCATTACGCCGTCATCATTTGCCCATGTTCCGTCTGTACCTGTAACCTTTACAGTGCAATTATCATTATCATAATCCAATGTGACTTTTACTTTCCAACGCTTTGAGCTACCTTGAATATTACCTACAACGTTACCGCTGTTTGACCAACCCGAACCTGATGCAGTTACAGCAGCTGCCGCAGAATCGGCAGAAGTTTGTGCCATCAAATTTTGAGCCTTTGTAGTATACGGCTGATATACATTCACAATGTTGTTGCCCTCACTGTCAAGAAGTTTCATCCCCATTGTATATTCATGTCCTGTCCAGTTCCAATTTGAACCGTCAACCTTTACACCGCCTGTTGTAAGTCTGTATTCAAGCTCAACCTTACCGCTGTCATAAACTTCAAAATCTTTATGTGCCTCCGCACCGTCAGACGCACCTGTTTGCGAAATCATTGCACTGTTGGCACTTCCTGTAAATGAAGTATTTGCATCAGTGTTTTCCGATACAAACTCATTGTTACCCGTTGCGTCAACTACATCTATCGGTTTAACTCTTACCACACACTTTGCGGTATATCCGCCGTCTGTTGTAGTCGCGGTTACAACTGTTCTGCCGTAGCTTTTACCGGTAATTGTTCCGTTGTCCGAAACTGTTGCGATTTCAGGATTTTCCGATGTCCATTCTACAGACTTATCCGTAGCGTCATCAGGCATTACCGTTGCGGTAATTTGCTTTTTATTCTCCATTCCCAAATCAATTAGTTTTTCTGAAATTCTTATGCCCGTAACTGCATTTTGCATAACAGTCACTTCACAAGTATCTGTAAAGTTACCGTCTTTGGTTGTTGCCGTTATAGTTGCAGTTCCGGCTGATATACCTTTCACAACACCGTTTGTAACAGTTGCCACATTTGTATTGGACGAAGTCCAAGTTATACCCTTTCTTGTCGCATTTTCAGGTGTGATAATCGCATTGATTGTTTCTGTCTTGCCTTTCTCAACTTCTATTGACTTTTTCTCCAAAGTCATTCCCGTAACCGCTACTTGCTCCGGTGCCGAATATGTCACCTTTGTATAAGGTACTGCCGGTGCAAGATAGTTAAGTGTATTGCCGCTTTCGTCTGTTGCAAGTGCCACAGAACCTATATAATAGCTTGCGTGTGTCGGTTGGTTATATCCGACATTCTGCCACGCAACTGACAATCTGTATTGACAGTCGTGCATTAATGTTGTAATTCTGTAATCTGTAGGCATTGTAGAGGTATATATTCTCAAATATGCCTGATCCGTTGCCGAGCCTTTGTTTACCGGCATTATAATTTCTTCACGCCAGTCGCCCCAAATATCGGCAACAAGTGAAGGATTTCTCTTTGAGTAGTTGTTTGTAGAACCGCCTGTAAGTGTGTATCCGTCTGACGGACCGTAAAATCTCTTTGTTGTACCTGTTGCGGCATAATATTTTTGGATAATGTTTGCGTCAAGCAACTCACGGCTCAAATCGCCGTCCCAATATACAAGGAAATTATCAAAGGTACCGCTTCCCGCACCAGCTGGTTTTGCGGCAACATCATCACCGTTTAAGTCGTGAGCATTTGCAATTCCGCTGCTCCAACCTATTGCCAATGCATTTGGATGCGTCTTTGCATAATCATCGTCAATGTTATCCATAACGCCTCTGCCATTATCATCTGATGTAACAAGTTTTCCGGAACTCCAAAAATGCTTTCCTGTGCTTGCGACTCTTAAATCTTCGGCATACTTTTTAAATTGCTCCTCTTTTACCGAAAATACTTCTTGAGTGCCGTCATTATTAAAGTCGCTCATATGCATTGCGTCACCGTGTCCAAGACCTGTATTTCCGAGAACTGTTTTACCGTCATCATCAAGTGCGGCACTTCCGTAAACAATTTCGTCCTTGCCGTCATTGTCAATATCGCCTACAGAAAGATTATGATTTCCTTGTCCGTACAGTGTCGTTGAACTTGCACTCTTCTTACCTTTATGCTCCCACTGCATTGTAAGTTCAGTACCGTCCCATGTATATGCACGAATTACAGAGTCGTGATAATAACCTCTGCACATAACGATACTCGGATGAATACCGTCAAGATAAGCCACTGCCGCAAGGTATCTTTCACTTCTGTTATACTTTGCCTTGCCGTCGCCCCAATATTGATCTTCTGCCGCATCATACGGAATATAGTCCGTTGTATAAAGTGCGGCACCTGTTTCGCCGTCAAATATGGTTAAATACTGCGTAAACGGATTTTTACCCTTTAATCTTCCGCTTGTGCCTATATATGATTTTGTATTGTCGGTATTTCTGATTTCGTCAGTATCACCGACTTCCGTAACGTAATGACCTGTGCCATCAACCGTACCGGGTGCTGTTTTCATTGCCACTTCTGACTTTCCGTCACCGTCAAAGTCATACACCAAAAATTGCGTATAGTGTGCACCTGATGTAACATTTTTACCCAAATCAATACGCCACATATAACCGTCATTGTTCGGATCAATCTTATATGCGTCAATATATGCATTACCTGTAAAATCCGCACCGGCACTGTCTTTTGAGTCTGTCGGGTCCCACTTTAATACAATTTCATAATTGCCGTCACCGTCAAGATCGCCGACAGACGCGTCATTCGCACCGCCTTCGTGGCTTTTGTCAACAGTGTAATAATTTGAAATCTTGCCGTCACCCATTCTTTCTACCGGATCAGGACGTGAAATAGGAATATCTACATATGTAAATGAATTTTTCTCACTGTTTCCATTTCCGACTTCATTTGACTTTGCACAGTTGTTGTTTGAAGTAGGTGTAACTTCAGTTTCCTTAGACGCGTCCTCACCCGCTTTTACAACCTTGTATTTATCCGATGCAGTACCCGATGTATCAATCCAGTTTGTAGCGTCATGTACACCTGTTGTATGTATTTTTGTACCGTTTTTATAAATATCGAATGCTTGATTTTCAAGACTTTCGTCACCAAGCAATCTCCAACTCAAATATACACCGTTAACTGCCTGACCTCGTGTATCTGCCGTTGTCTTAACAGCAATCAATCCACGATTAAGCTTTTCCATTTGACGTGCGTTTGTTTGATATTGCGGAGTTTTAACTTCCGCGGCGTTTGCCGGTAAGGCAAAACTGCCCATTGTGGCGGTCATTGCAACTGCAACCGCCGCACTTATCACTTTTCTGTTCATTATTAAATCTCTCCCTCAAAAATAATTATAATAATATTTTATAACTTTTTTCGAAATTTCTCAATATAAAAAACAGTCATATTATTTTTAAAGTCACAAATTTTTGCATTGTTTTTTGTGCAATTTCACCTATTTTCTATTTCAACACCTGTATAATATGTTTTTAAAATTTCCTTATATGTCTTTCCCTGCCTCGCAAGGTAATCTGCACCATACTGGCTCATACCGACGCCGTGACCGAACCCTTTTACGCTCATTTTTATATCGCCGTTTTCTTGCGATATTTCAACATTTGTGGAACGCAGTGAAAATATATTTCTAAATTCTGTTCCTTTTATATTTACTCCGCCTACATCAAGTGTTACAATACCGCCTGCATTTGAGCGGTTAATGTTCGATACAAGTCCATTATTCCAATCCACACCGTCAATTTTTTCTTCCGCAATATTTTTAAATTCCTGTTCACTCAATGTCAATTCACTGTGATACTTTGGCGATTCTTCATCTCCCGCACTTGCGACACTTTGCAAATACGGCACGTCCGCCCCCCAAACGTCAACTGCCGATTCCGTTATCCCCGACGAAGTTGAATGAAATACCGCCGATATTATTTCATCGTTGTATGTCATTATCTGTCCTGTAGTTTCGTCAACCGCTGTGCTTATTTTGTTCCAATTTTCATCGGCACCGGCACCCCAACTTTCTCTCCGCTTATCCTCCGAAATATACGCCTGACAGTGCGTTGAATCGGTGCATATCGCCGCACCGTTGTGACTTTCGGCAATGTTGCCTTTGTCTTTTTCGGCAATATGTGAGTACAGATATGTTCTTGCCGCAACGGCTTGTGCCTTTAATGCCTCTTCCTCAAAATCGGCAGGCATTTCCGCTGCCACCACACATTTTAAATATTCATTAATATCCATATCTTTAACACAATCTTCTTCCGACACATACACACTTACCGTTCCGCCCTCAATCGGACTTTGTCCTTCTCCGCCGCCACCGATTAACCAAACTATAGCAAGCGGCAAAAGCAACGTAATAAAAATGATTATAACAACTACTAAAAGTATTTTTTTCACACCCAAATCCCCTTTTTAGTTTATGTATATGGAAGCAGGCACAAAAAAAGAACTTCCCGTTCGGGAAGTTCTTTTAAGTTGATTATTGTTCATTGATGTGTGTATCATTTGCCTGGTTGAAGTTTGTACTTCCGCCTGCAATCTTCGACACACTGTCAAGGATATATGAACCAATCTTATCAGCAAGATACTGTTTATAGTGGTTGTGGTCACCATACCAGCTCTTTACAAGTTCAACTTGTGATGTAAAGCTTGTTCCGTTTTCAGCGTTATAAGCTGCAACATCTTCAGCTGTTAGACTATTAAAGTAATCTTCAAAATAGTAACCCAATTCAATAATGTTCAAATTATGTGATTGAGCAATCTTTCTCAAATCACCGTTATGAGCACCTGTACCACGATTTACTGTAAACTTACCTGTTGATGCATTATACGGATACTGTGAACTACTGAATCCAAGCGGTGTAGCTGTAACAATTACAGGAATAGCACCACGTTGAATAATACCTTCTACATAGTAGTTATTAAGCAATGTGTAGTATGATGCAGATTCACCTGTCTCTTTTGAGTTAATACCCATATTAACAGTTACATAGTCACCAGGGCAAACGCTCAACAGAACTGTCTCAACTCTGCCTTGGTTATAGAAGTTTACAGAATCACGTCCTGCCATACCGTTATTGCTGAATGATGAGAATGTATCAGGAACTGCTACACCATTACCTACACGGTTACCCCATGAAATGTTACCTGATGCATTATTATTTGTTGTTGAGTCACCGATAGCATATACTGCCGGTTTAGCAAGTGCTGCCTTAGCTGCAGCTTGTGTAATTGTCAAATCTGACAATGTTGAACCGCTTTCAAATGTAAGGTCAAGTACACCGTCGCAAACTGCTACATTAAATTGTGTACCTGTCTTTGTAATTCCTGTTGTTGCCGCAACTCCTTCAACTACTTCAGAAGTCATTGTTGCAGATGAAGTTGTAACCTTAACAACATAGTTACCGTTAGGAACTTTAGCCTTAAATCTGTATGCCGCAGTACCCTTTACATCTGATTCTTCACTTGTTACTACTGATGTATCATCAAAACCGTAACCAATCTTATCTGAATATGCGTCAGCGGCTGTTACCTTTGTAAAGCTGTCGTCTGACGGATCATTACTTCCGAATGCAAATGACAAACCGTGTACATTAACCTTAACTCTTGATGTCAAAGTTTCTTCACCTACAGTTGCAACCGCCTTAACATAAAGAACCTTTGATACTGCACCTGCCTGAACTGTCAAAACGCCTGTTGTTGCATCGAATGTAATTCCCTTCGCATTTGTCACCGGTGTGCCTGCAGCATCAACAAGTGATAGAGTTACGTTTGCACCCTCAACAGCATGACCTGCCTTGTCTCTTACTTCTGCCGTGAAGTTACCTGTTACGGCATCAGAGCCCTCAAACGGAATTGTTATGCTTGAAGACGACTTTGTAAATGCGATTGCATTACCTGTTGTTGATAGAGAAATTTCTTTTTCAACTCTCTTTGAACCGTAAGTTGCAACTACTGTAACAGTTCCGGCAGCTGCCTCGTCTGTTACTGTCAAAGTTGCTGTCTGAGCATCCTTGCTTGCAATGCTTACACCTGTATATTCATCAGCAAGTGACCAAGTAACGGCACCTGAGATATTATATCCGTCTGTATCCTTAACTATAGCAGTCAGTTCTGCTGTTGCACTGTTTGCACCTGTTTCAGGAACCTGGATAGTTTCTGCCTCAGTATTTACAGTCATTGTTGAGGCTGTAGGTGTGTAAATTTTGAAGCTTGCCAAATCTACAGGATATGTACCTTGGAAACAGAAATATTTCTGTGTTTCTGTATATGTAGAACTCATAGCTTCAGCTGTTGTTTCGCCTACAAGAGTACCTGCGTCATTATATACCTTAACCCAGTAAGTTCCTACGCTTTCATCTGCAGAAACAATTACTCTGTACCAATCTTCACTGTTGACACCTGGAATTGACTGAGTGCCAACCGTCAAAGCACCACTTCCGTATGATACTGTCCAGTTAGGATTATTAGTTGCATTATTCGGTGTATTACCGTAGTGACCGAATGCCATTGCACCGCCCGTAAATCTAACTTTCATATCAACGATATATTGTGACGCTTGTTCTGCAAGTTGATATACACCGACAGTTGAACCGCCGCCACCGTTTGATGCAAATTGAAGATACTTTGTATTATCTTCATCCTTCTTAAGTGTTAGAGTTCTTACACCGTTTGAACCGTATATTGACCAGCCGTTAAGAACAAGATCCTTTGAATTGATTGCATTTGATGTAGCTGTGTATCCTACAAGAGAATCGTCATATGAACTCATATTTTCAGGATAACCGGCATCCGGAGCTATATTAGTTGAACCGCTCGCACCGATTACGGCAAACGGAGTAGATATTTCAAATGATTCATCAAGATATGTTACCTTTGCAGTAACCTTACCGAACCAGTTTGAAACACCGTTTCTTACATTGAAGTAAGCAGTAGTATTTCCGTTAGGGCTTTCACCGTCAGTACCCTCACCTGTACCTTCTGCCTTTGTAAGTGTAATATAGCCGTCCTCGTTATCAAGACCTGTAACTGTCCATTCTACATTAAGACCTTCCTTGTTTGTTAGGTCGCCGCCATATATACCTGTTGCCTTAATTGCAATAGGCTTATGTACAGGCTCGCCTTCATTAGGCTGGTTAATTGTAGTATTAAGTTCAGAAGCAAATTCAACTTTTGATAGAGTTTCTTCTGCCTTTTGACCAAACTCATCATACTTATCTGTTGTACGAACAACAACGTTATCCAACTTCATAACACTATGATAACGTCCTGACAAGAATAAGATACCTGTAATCTTATCATTAACGCCGTTTGTAGGAACAATCAACTTGTCTACAACCTTTTCGCCGCTCTTATCTGTGATATTGACAGTTGCCAAGCCTTCGTTCTTGTCAACCAATATTGTATAGTGGTACCAAGCTGCGTCTGTAAGAGTTACGGTTGCCGCGTCAACGTCATTAATCTTACAGTTATTAGAATTACCTGCCATATTTATCTTGAAGATATAATTTGAAGTCATACCTGTGTTTGCAGTCGGCATAGTTCCTGATGCTACAACAAATTGTACATCATCTTTGCTTGACTTAGTTAATGCAAGGTCAAATTCTACCGCATACTTATCTTGAGAAGACAAATCAACATCAAATGCCGATGTTGCACTTCTTGTATTCTTATCTGCGTCAGTGTACTGTGCATATTTAGTATTATCTGTACCCAAAGTAATACCGTCTGCATAGCTTGCTGATGCCCAAATATTCTTTAATGCAGTTGTATCTGCTACATCTTCATAATCCTGAGTATATATCTCTGTATATTCTCTCGGTACTTCTGTAGGCTTAACTGTCGGTGTTGCAGTAGGCTCAGCCGTCGGTGTTGTTTCCGGCTGGCTTGTAGGTGCAGTCGGCTTTAGAGTAGGTGCCGGATCAACAGTACCTTCAACACTTGTTGTTGCAAATAAAGGTGTCATTGTCTTTATATCATCCCAAACCATAATTTTAGCCGCTTTACCTTGTAAATCGTAAGCAACTTCACCGCTACCGTTTTCAAGTGTAACATTTTCCTTTAGTTCTACACCTGCTAAAGTTTTGTTATCGTAATACTTTGAAATTACGATTGTTACTTTGTCAGCTTTAGCATTTGTAATTTTGATTTTTTGGTCTTCGTAAACAACGCCTGCCGCCTCCGGAGTTGCAGCTGTAGCGGGTTCGTCTGTAGACTCAACTTCAGTTGTCGCTGTTGCAACAGGTTCACCTGTTGTCGTAACTCCAGCCGTTGTACTCGGTGAAACAGTCGCAGTAACTTCTTCACCGGAATTTTGTTCACCCTCTGCACTTGCTGATAAAGGCAATGCAGTGAACGCACTTGCAATCATTGATACAGAAAGTATCGCAGACAGCAATTTTTTTCTTTTCTCCATTTTCTTTTCTCCTCTCTCTCTTAGCTTGATGATCGCTAATCATTAATAATATAATTATACTATAACAATTAAATTTTGTACAGTCCTTTTTTACAATTTCACTAAAATTTTTATCTGAAAAATATTTTTATAAAAATTTTTCAAAAAAAGTGTTGACAAATGTATGTGTATCTGATATAATCCATTATGTTGTTTGCAGATGTGGCGGAATTGGCAGACGCGCTAGACTTAGGATCTAGTGTCACCGACGTGGGGGTTCAAGTCCCTTCATCTGCACCATACCGAGTGTTCTTACAAAACTTTAAAGTTTTTGTATGTCACTCGGTTTTTTTATTGTTTTTTTCAGTATGAAGATGCTCCGGTGTCAGGTAATCCAACTACTTTGTGAATTTACCGTAAGCAAAAAAAACCGCTCGTCAATAAAGGCATTTCACCTCTATTCCGAGCGGTCTTTTTTCTCATTATCTATTAGAGAAATTTCAATATTTTATTTTAAGTTTTCAACCATACGCATAAATACCGAAGCAACCTGTGCTCTTGTTGTGTTTGCTTTCGGTGCAAAGCTACCGTCTGTATTACCTGTCATAACGGACTTTTCAGCCGCCCATATTACAGCATCCTTTGCATAATCCGAAATATTGTCGTTATCCGTATAAGATGTGTTGCTGCTTGTAGTTATGTCATATCCTTTAAACGCTGCATAGCGATAGATAATCGCCGCCATCTGTTCACGGGTAATTGGCTCGTTCGGAGCAAAACACTCTTCAGAAATGCCCGAAACAATACCGTTTTCATTTGCCCAAGCAACTGCATTTTCGTAATAGCTGTCACTTTCAACATCAGTAAAAGCACATTTTCCCGTCTGTGGCTCATTTTCCATACGATAGATAACCGTTACAAACATCGCTCTGGTAACTTCGCTGTCAGGTGCAAATTCTGTATTTGATATGCCCTTCATCAAGTCATTTTCATACGCGTATTTCACCGAAGCGTAAAACCAGTCATTTTCCTTAACATCGGTAAACGGATTTTTCCATTCACCGTTATCCTTTTCAGTCCATTTCGCATATAGCGTGAAATTCTTTGTTACCTTTTCAGTAAAATCATATTTTGTTTTGAGTTCTTTATCGGTATACCATCCCTCAAAGTCAAATCCGTCTTTTATCGGTAATTCAGGCTCTTTTATAACACTGTTTTTTGTAACGGTTTTGCTTGCAATATCATTACCGCCGTTTGTTTCAAACGAAACGGTATAACGCACATTACCGCCTCCGCCTCCGTTACCGCCACTTGATTTCGTCCAGTTAGCGGTTACGGTTACGGCTTTACTCGGCATTGTAAATGTTGTTTCTGCCGACTTACTGTCCGCAAACTGTACACCGTCGTCAGTCGTCCAACCGCTGAATTTATATCCGCTGCGTTCGCCGGCCTTAATCGTTACCGTTTCACCCTCTGAATACTCTCCGCTACCCGAATTTTCCGCATAGCTGTCATTTACCGTTACGGTGTTTGATATTTTCTTTATAACAAGTGCAGTCTGCGGTATTGATGTATTTTCGGCAAAATCCTGTGCACAAAGCATAATAACACTGCTTGTTTGACTTTCATAAAGTTTTCCCGAAACAGCAAACTTACCGTCACTGCCTGCAACAACTTCTTCATTATCGCCGTATATAATTCTGCTGCCCGCATCTGATATTCCTGTTATCGTATATTCGCCGCTTTCATTGTCTGCATAAAATATATCAGATGAAAGCGTCAGAACAGGTGGTTCTTTATCCATATTAATAAGTAGGAATACACTTGTTACATCCTTGCCGGAAATACCGTCAATCTTAAACATCAAACTTCCCTCAAATTCCGGAATTGCAAAGGTGTTTTCACCGTTTTCGTTTGGTATTTGGTCATTTGTGTCCATTCTTGTCAGCTTAAATGTCGCATCAGCGTCCGATCCGCTTACAGACAAAGTATTGTCACCGCCGCCGATATACGCGTGATAAACGCCGTTTTCATCGGCAGTGCATTCGTTACCGTTCATCGAAAGTGCTATATCCATAGGTGTATATTTAGGAAGAAATTCGCCTGTAGATTCGGTTTCCTTACTGTAATACTTTCCGTTTTCCGATTCTTTGTATGCACGAACACCGACTTTATATGTCTTATCAGGCAACAAATTCTCGGCAGGAACAGACTCCGCGGTATCTCCGTTTTCGTTTACACGAACGCCGTTTCCTCCGACAGTTAGTGCCATATCAACCGCTGTCGTGTCTTTATCCAAATCATATCCAAATCCTGTGTCTGTCCATTCGCCGTCTTTTTCCTCATAAATTTTCACATTATAACCGTCAACATTTTCTGACGCATTCCACTCCGCACGCATTACCTCATTTCCTGACGTTTGCAGAGTAACATCTGTCGGTGCGGACGGTTCGTTTACATTGGTATATGCAACTTTTGTGTTAAACGCTTGATTATCAATAGCAATAAGTGCGTCTTCCTCCTTACCGTCACCGTTAAGATCTGCTTGCTTTTTCGTCATAAGAAAGGCTGTTACATAATATTCACCTGTCGGTGCTATCGCACCCGATGCAGGAACGGAAAGTTCAATATTTGAGGTATCACTGATTTCCTGTTCTGAAATCATATAGTCCGCTCCGCCCTCTTCGTTTGAAAAATAAGTGCGGATAACGTAAGGCGTGTTATCCACGGCATACTTCACCTTACCGGAAATTTGATTGTCATTCAGTGTCAGTGCCAACTTCTCAAACGGCTCAACAGAAAATGTCTTTTCATCGGTAAAAGTCAACCCGCCTGCATCAACGATATACTTTCCGTCTTCTTTAAGTCGCAGAAGAGCCAGACGATATTTTTTGCCGTCAGCGTTTGTTTTTTCCATATCTGCAATAGTTGTCGCGCTGACATCTTCGTCAGGATTAAACTGACTGTCATCAGTCATCCAGTCGATATTAAGCTCAACGTTTCTGTCATTGAAAATCTTTAGGTTCTCTTTGATCTGCTCCTCGGTTAGATTTCCGTCAAAGGCAAGTACGATATACGGTGCTTCGTCTGTACCGGCACTTGCTGAGATTTCCGTCCGACTCACGCCGGTGTTTGCAAGCACAAAGTTCTCATCTCGCACCGCCGCAAAATTCGCATCGCTGTCTTCCGCAAGCATACTTACAACCGGTGACACACCTTTATCCGCCCAGTTCCATTCAGGCATATAGCCTAACATCTTAAACTCAATATCCCAGCCGCCGCCTTTGCGGAAGTCGGTCTCTACGATTTTCGGCACAAGTACCCATGCTCGCGCGCTGGCTAACCAACCGCCCACCTCAGCCACCACGCCGAGGTACACATCGACATTTTGGAAGGCTTGCTTCATACCCTCCTCAACTGTGACGTTTCTGATTGGGAAAGCCGTCTGACCGCCTACGATCAGATTAATATTTCCGACGTTAAACCCTTTGCCGGCAAGAACAGGACTACTTTTTGGAATCTGAACTCTGCCTGCAACCGTGCCGTTTGCACCGATTGCAAGATACAGATAATCCTTACTGTTATTCACTCCGCCGAAAGCACCCAATTCAATAGAAGAATCAAACGTTATAACGTCTATCTGTTTACTCGGCAGATTTAATGCAAGCTTCTTTGAGCCGCCGAAATAAATGCCTTCATATGTATTACCTTTATAACTGCGTTCCTGTCCGTTTAATTTTAAGGAATAGCCGAAGCTGTCGACAATCTGCGTTGCCGCCCCTGCACCTACAAGATTAACATCGGTCGCTTTTAGTGAAATCTCGCTCGGTCCTATAATAATGTTACCTGTTCCTTCGATAAGATGCAAATATGTTCCCGTCAATGCACCGCGTAATTTTACAGGAGGAATGGCAAGATAATTGCCATTTACCGTTGCGGCAAGATCCTTAAAACCGGCACCTCCGCCGTTAAGCTGTCCTATAGGAACAGGCGGAACAAGCACAATTCCCGGTGATGATTTTACATAAAACCATAATTCGTCAGGGATAAGAGCGCCGTTATTGCTACGTTCAAGAGCAAGTGCCGCCTCGGTTTCAAAAAGGTCAAAGGCATTCAGTTCAAGACTGAACGCATATCGCTCCTCGCCCTTAAAGGTGTTTACTTCACCCTCAACCTTTGCAAGCTCCAACGCCATCATCTTGGCGGTGTCAAAGCTGCCTTTTGCTTTTACGCCGTTTACCTTAAATTCATATTTCTTTTTGCCGTTTACCGTCTTTTCTTCTAAACCGTAACCCAACTTTTCAAGCGAAAATTCAGCACCGTCAAATACTGTTTTGAATCCGATTTCACCGTTAAAAACAAGGTTGCCGTCCGCATCTGCGGTTGCTTTTTCCAACTTTGTCGTCGCATATGGAATATCGACAAAAATCACTGCGTTGTTTTTGTCGGGTTCAATATCAAACGAAAGACCTTCTTTTGACATTGTAATTTTCAAAGAGTCTTCCGCACCGTTTTGCGGCTGATAGAATTTGAATGACGGAGCGTTCAAATTAACGCCATGCTGTTCGATTCGTCCGTCTTTGTAAACAATCAACTTTCCGCCATTATTTTCGTCCCACGTTGCCGTCACAGACGGAGAAAGCGTTGCCGCTCCGCCGGTAAATTCAAAAGAAGAACCGTTTGTGCTTTTATACTCGCCGGCTATTTGTGCAACAGGAGACGCATTATATTTCTTTTTTAAACTTTCAAGTGTGGCGTCATCCGAGACATATTCAACGGTAATTGCGCCGTTTGACTCAAATACCGCAAGACGCTTTGCGGAAAAACTTGATGATATTTCGTCAGGTTTTGTCGGAAGCTCCTCGCTCAGTGTTTTCAGATTACGATAACCCCACAGATACTGCGCACCGACCGACATTTCCGTATTTGCGTCAAGGTCAAAGCCACAGTAGCTTTTGCTTTCCACCCATGTAAGAACAGGAAAATCGTTCGGCCTCACGGTAACTGTCTGCGGCAAGCTTACACGCAGCGGAGAATCTCCGCAATACACAATATCGAAGTTATCGTAGTAATCGGACAAACCGACAAACGGATTTGCCCACGGATATGCGTCTGTGTAAATTTCATTAACATAAACGCCGTCTACATCGCCCCACAAGGTATAGCCTTTCGGAACGTGCTTTGTTGACACATCATCAATTTTGCCTGTTACAACCGAACTTTTCGTTGTTATTTCACCGCTTTCGGTTACTGTTGTGCGATCCATCTTAATCGCCGGACCTCCGGAGCTGTTTGCGGTTTCACTGTGACCCATTCCGGTAAAATTGTTCATCACATACCGCCACTCAAAGTACAAATCATGTTCGGGGAAATCATCTCTGTTCATTTGTATTTCACTGACGGTTGTCAAAACGCCCCAAGCCGTTTTATCCTTTTTGTCAAGACATACAAGCTCGTGATAAACCGTTGCTTTTGCCGGCATTATTGTGCCGTACGGAGTTCCGGGAATATCGTTCAGAACCATTTCCATGTTGTATTCTGCCTTAATTGCGGTATTTTTTCCGTTCGGCGTTTCGGACACAAATTCCGCTTTTTGCAGTGTGATATACGGATAGATTTTCTTCTTATTTCCCCCGCCGGTATAAACATTAAGTTGGCAGTCTGGGGCTTGAATATCCTGTGTAAAAACCTCGCCTGTTTCCTTTGCGATTGCCCTCGGAACCGTTGCCGTATAGGTTTGATACTGCAAATCGTAGAAATAAAAGCTTATATAATCGTTTTGCAGAAGAAGCGTTTTACCGCCGTTAAAGGTAAGTGTTTCGTTTTGCTCGGGCGCCGCAAAAATATTCATCGGCAGTGCGCAAACTATGATGCAAAGTGATAATATCATAGACACTATTTTTTTTCTCATTTTCTGTCCCTCCTGTTTTTTATTTTGATACAAATTACGGTAATCACCGTTGCGATTATGAAAGTCACAACCGCTGTCAGTACATATCCGCCCATTCCGTCTATCAGCAGAATTGCACCGCAGTAACCTGCAACCGCCGCACTTTTGTACGATGTCGGAAATAATGCGGTGCAGCACAGCAAAAGAACGGAAAGCAGGGCGGTTGCCACTTTGCAGAAATTCAGCTTTTTTGTCTCCCTGCAATATTTTATCTTTTTCGCACGTGCGAAAACTAAATTCATTCTTTCCGCATTAGATTTCAATTCACACACCTCCTCAATCCACCCTTTTATTATATAGGTGCTTGAAAATATAAAATTTCCCCCTAAAAAAACAAAAAAAGACCGGATTTTTTTCCGGTCTGAATAAAACAGAGTTATTTTGAATCAGTTATTTTTCTGAAACGGTATTTCAGCAGAAACAGAATAAGGCAAGAAACAATCGGAACCGCATATCCAAATTGCTTTATTAAACCGTCGGTTTTCATAAGCATATTAAACATTGCGTGAAATGTAATCGCGACGCACAACAGTGCAAAAATGCCGGATGCCTTTAACGCAGCGGGTCGGCGGAATACTCTAAGTCCGTACCCGATTATAAAAGCACATGTAATGTGCATAGCCCCGGTCGAAAAACCGCGTACTAACAAATAAAACAAATTACCTGTTCCGTGTTCCAAAAGGTAACAGATATTTTCAAAGGTAGCAAATCCCACTGCAATATTAAAAATAATATTATCCCCCTCCTGCGGTTGGAGTTCAAAAACAATCAAACCAAACAAAAGAGGAATGAGTTTTACCGTTTCCTCTATAACAGGTGATATTTCCAATACAGCAGATGTTTCCTGTGCACCGTAAAGCACCGAAAAAAATGTATTCAAATAGGCGGATATAATACAGCAGACAAATCCGAGAACTATAAAAATGTAATTTTTTCTGTTGCCGGTATTTGTACCGAGTGCGGCAAGTAAAAACGGAGCCGCAAGGCATATAAATATATTTTCTATATTGTACGGCATAGCTTTTCCTCCCTGTTCTGTGCAACGGCTATCAGAATAAGAGCCGGATTCATTATAAATATGTCAACCAAATAATACGGATTTATAAAGGTGTTTTCCGTAATAAAATACGAAGAACCCCACAAAAGATATTCCGCCGCATAAAAAATCAAAGCCGCCGCAAAAATCCACAGCTTACCCGTCTGTTTTTGAATTTTTGCAAAATATATACCTTTTACCGCATAAAAACCCAATATTCCCATCGCTGTGCCCATTAAGATGTTCTCAAAATAACTGCCTCGCAAACAAAAGAAAATACCAATACCCAGAGAAAACAACGGTAAAATCCAAAATATCGCTTTATTTTTATGTTTTTCTTTCGGTACATCTGCATAAAGACGTAAAGCAAGAAAAATATACGATGCCGTCCAACTCAGTTCCGAAACACAGAACACAAGCGGAGAAGTGCCTAACAATATAAGGTACAGTACCCAATAGGCAAGCCCCATTCCGAAGCTCAGGTAAAAAAGCAATACCAAAAGGCGATTGTAACTTCTGTTTCGTATTGCCGAAATGCAGGAGTAGCATCCGCAGATAAAAACGCAGAAAAGCTGTAAAAGATTATCTGTCAGTTCTGTCATTTTCCTCATTCCTCTCTTTATTTCTTTTGTGAAGAATGTCACACATCAAAGTTACCGAAATGCCAAGTAAAAACGCCAAAATTCCTACAACGACATAACCCAAAAAGCCTTTGTTCGCAAAAATACTGGCTGTGTCATGCATCGGTGTCTGCTCAAACCCCGCAAAATTCAAATTACATACAAGTGCCGATATAACTACAATTAAAGCAATGCCAAACGAATAGCACGAGATGACCGCCAGTCTATGTCTTTTTTCGTTACGCTGTTTTTTTATTTCATCAGCCTGTTTTTTCACCAGTTTTATTCTTTCAGTCGTTGAACGCACTTTTTATCCCCTCCGTTTCAAGTAAAGGTCTTAATTTCTTTTTGCCGAGCTGCAACAGCTTATCAATCTGTTTTGCCGACTTTCTTAAAACAGCAGCGGCTTCTTTGTAACTCATTCCCTCAATGTATACAAGATAAAGAGCCTCTTTTTGAGCGGACGGCAAATATTCCATACAATCATAAATCCGCTTGTTTCGCTCCGCAATACACACTTCATCTTCAAATGTATTTTCTATGCAAAAATTCATTTCTTCCTCTGTAAGAATGATATGTCTTTTTGCTTTTCTCAAAAACATCAGTGCATGATTTCGAGCCGCTTTATATATGTAACTTTCAAAACTGCTTTTAATATTCGGCCGTTTGCTGATTAGATATGCAAAAACTTCTATCAACAAGTCCTCCGAATCGTGGAGATTTTTTATATATCCGTTTATGTACAGCGTCAGCTTGTCACCGTAAATCTCCATAAGCCTTTCAAGAGCCTTTGCATCGCCCGAAAGGTAATCGTTATAAATTATAGTTGTATCCATCATTAAACAAATCCCTTTCTCAGTTTTATTTGTCAGCTAACTTTTCTGACAGAATGTGACGTTATGCGATACAAGAAATCTATATTGAATTGTATCATACATTTTCCCTTCCGTCAATGAGCGACTGTTTAGTATTTCGAGTAACAAACACCTCCGATTAAAGTTACAAAAAAAGCAAGCTACTGCTACAAACAATGCTTGCTTTTTCTGTTAGATAAAATCTTCAATTACATCTTGCAGATGACAGGGTGACAATTCGTATTTGTTCAGTCTGTCGATTAATTCTGTCACCTCTTTTTTATTTGGTGACACGTCATTAACAGACATTTCCTCACATTTGATGCCGTATGTAGTCTTTACCACTCCCTCAACACTCTTTTCTTCTTGCAAAATTGTATACATATTGTATATTAGTCCTTTCTCCCCCCTATGTTATATAATACAACATATGCCACTAAATTACAATATTGTTTGATATTTTGTAAATAAATTGTAAATTACCGAAAAAATAAAGGTGGTATTACACCACCCTTATTTTATGCACGAATTAAAAGTCCGTTTATAAGATCATTCTTTGCCATTTCCTTAATTTTATAATGAAGTTTCTTACCTGTAACATTTGTCGGTATAGTCGCTGTAAATCTATAATATCTCGGACGTTTATAGTTTGAAATCATAGGACTGTTTTTACAAAATTCTTCAAGTTCGTCAACAGTAAGCGATTCATCTGCTTTTACGATATAAGCCGTAACAATTTCGCCGTGTGCTTTATCGGGAACGGCTGTAACGATACTGTCCGCAACTTTCGGATGTGAATTAAGCACTTCTTCAATCTGCGTAGGATAAATATTTTCACCCTGTGAAATAATCATATCGTCTTTTCTTCCGGCAATAGTAATAAAATGATTTTCATCCCAAGTACCGAGGTCGTTTGTGTACAAATATCCGTTATGGAATTTACGCTCTGTTTCACCCTCATTATTATAGTAGAAATACGCTGATTTTGCGTGTGAGCGGATAATCACTTCACCCACTTCGCAATTATCTTTAGCAACAATTTCGTGAGGTTCGGCACGTCTGTCCTCAAATACCTTTACTACTCGCACGTCATCATCAGTACAAGCTCTGCCCGCTGTACCCGCCATTTCAGGTAAATCATTCGGTCTAAGAAATGTATTCCAGAAAGTTTCGGTTGTTCCGTAGCCATTGAATATTCTCGGTGTAAGCACTCTCTGATAACGCATACAAGCCGCACGTTCAAGCGGCGAACCCATTGTAACGATACCGTGAAGTGTACTCAAATCTCTGCCGTTTCTCTCCTGAGCCTCCGTAAGACGTTCCAAAACAGCCGGTACACCGATTATGAACGAAAGCTTATAATCTTCCACATATTTAAGCGTCAAAGCCGCGTCAAATTTACGCATTATCGTAACACAGCCACCCGCATAAAATGTCGGTGTAAGACCGCCCGAATGCAAACCGCCTCTGTGGAACCAAGGTGTTGTATTCATAGACTTATCCTCTGACGAGAACGGGAAATGTATCATAACATCGTGCGCCGAAAGCACTTCGTTTATGCTTGTTATACAAACACCTTTTGGTTTGCCTGTTGTTCCCGATGTATAAAGTCTTGTCGTTTCATCATATATAGAAAGATTCCAATTCAAATTCGGATTTTCTGCCGATGCATTCTTCACAAAATCCGAATATTTTACCGTACCAGGTATAGGAGCCACTCCTTCTTCGTCCACCATAATTATCACTTTCGGTGTGAATTTTGAAAGTTTCAGTGCCTGTTCAACAGCGTCTTTGTTGATTGATTCATATATAAATACTGTCGGTCTGCTGTCCTCAATAGTTATTGCAATTTCACCGGCTGACAATCTGAAATTTATCGGACAACTTACTGTACCTGTTTTATGACAAGCGATATATGCAAACGCAAATTCCGGGCAATTCAAAAGTTGGAACATCACTACTCCGCCTTTTATTATTCCTGCGTCCAAAATCGCATTTGAAAAACGGTTTGCTTCTGAATTAAGTTCAGAATATGTCCAAGCAGTCTTTGTTTCGGGAGAAATCATAGCCTCTTTATCTGCAAATCTGTAAACATTTCTCATAAATCCGTTAAGCCACGTATATTCTCTTTCAAACTCAGATTTAAACATATCTATACGTTGTTGCTTTGTATCTGCCGTAAATTTTGCTTTTGCCGAATGTAAGGCTTTTTCAATGTCTGCAAATATGTTTTCTATTTCATCATTTGTGTATTCGTAATTTGATTTGTTTGAGCAGTTTTCAAGCAGGCGAATTCCGTCAAGTATTTTAATTTTTCTTGCCTCTGAAATTCTGTCAAATCTTTCTTTCTTAGTTTCCTTTTGCATTATTTTCTTTCCTTTCATTATTTTTCTTATAAATGTTGTTGTCATTATATCACCCATTTTCTATTAAATCAAGTATTTTTGTAATTATTTTTAAAAATATATCCGATTGTTTCATTTTCACAATATTTGATAAATATTGTGAAAATATCAACCATTTTAAATAATTAACGATATATTCTAAAAATATATGCTTTCATAAAAACTGTTGACAATTTAGAAATCATATGATATTATTTATGCAAACGATTGCACAGATACAAAATTTAATCTGTGCATTTTAAACACCTATTTACGCAAACGATTGCACAGGAGGTGAAATATTGCAAAAAGTAACAATAAAAGATGTGGCAAAACTCGCAAAAGTATCGCCTTCAACCGTTTCACGCGTACTTTCAGGTAATCCTTCAATTTCGGACGATACTTGCAAACGCGTAAAAAACGCCGTAAAAGAACTGCATTACACACCCAACACAACTGCAAGAAGTCTGCGTTGTGAAAAAAGCAAAAGTATAGGTGTTGTATTCCCCGACATTTCAGGTGAATTTTACGCAACGTGTGCGTCAGCGATACTTAAATACGCCCGTATGTCTGACTATACCGTACTTTTTACCGAAAGCGGACACAATTTAAAAGCAGAGAAGGACAGTATAAAAGCACTTTTGGAGCGACGTATTGACGGTATTATTTTTATCGGTGACAATTCCGACATTCCGCTTATTCAAAGCATCGCCGCACAATCTATTCCTATAGTTACAGGCGACCGAAAAGTCGGCAATATTCCATCTGTTACTTTCAACAACAGGGAAACCGTTCAAAAAATGGTTGACTCACTTTACAAATCGGGTTGCAGAGAATTTATGTACGTCGGCGAAACTCCGACAGGTCAAAGCAATCTTTTAGACAGATACAACGGATATACCGATGCATTAAAAAAATACAGCGACACAACTTCGGTGATATTTTTAGAAGAAAGCCTGCACGGTGACAAACTGAAAACCGCAAGAAGACTGTTCACAGAAAAAATTATAACCTCACTCCCCGATGTAATTATCACGTCCAACGATTTAATTGCACAGGGAATTATAAGTGCCGCACACGAAAACGGAATTAACATCCCAAACGATATGCAAATCACAGGTTTTGACGATTCTCTTTCATCTGCGTACTTTATCCCATCGGTCACTACAGTAAGTCAAAACATCGACGAATTGGCAAAGCGTTGTTTTTCAATGCTGATGGATTTAATTAATAAAAAAAGTTCCGTTTCTTCGATAATCGAACAAAACATTATTGCAAGAAACTCCGCAAAAATCAACATATAAAATAAGAAAGGATTTTGAAAATGTATATTGCAAACAAAGAAAGATATGAAACAATGAAATATAACCGTTGCGGAAAGAGCGGTCTGTTACTCCCTGCTTTTTCGCTTGGTTTATGGCACAACTTCGGCAGTAACGACAGTTACGACAATATGGTTGATTTGCTTACAACAGCTTTCGACCTTGGCATTACTCACTTCGACCTTGCAAACAATTACGGTCCGTATCCGGGCAGTGCCGAAGAAAATTTCGGTAAGGTTTTGAAAAACGAACTTGCACCGTATCGTGATGAATTAATCATCTCAACAAAAGCAGGCTACGGCATGTGGGACGGACCTTACGGCGACCACGGTTCAAGAAAATACCTTATCGCAAGTCTTGACCAAAGTTTGAAACGTATGGGACTTGAATATGTTGATATTTTCTATCATCATCGTCCCGATCCTGACACCCCTATGGAGGAAACAGCGTCGGCACTTGACCATATCGTAAGAAGCGGTAAGGCGCTTTATGTAGGTATTTCAAACTACAACGCAGAACAGACAAAGCAAATGGCTGAAATTATGAAGTCACTTGGCACTCCGCTTGTTATTCATCAACCGCGTTACAATATGTTTGAACGCTGGATTGAAAACGGCTTGCAGGACGTTCTAAAAGACGAGGGTATAGGTTCAATCTCATTCTGTCCGCTTGCACAGGGACTTCTTACAAACAAATACATAAACGGTATTCCTGCCGACTCAAGAGCCGCAAAGAGTTCACCGTTCCTTACAAAAGAGGGCATTACAGCCGATAAAATCGAAAAGATTGTTAAGCTAAATAAGATTGCCGAAAACAGAGGTCAGTCACTTGCTCAAATGGCTTGTGCATGGAACTTGAGAGGCGGCAAACTTACAAGTGTTCTTCTTGGCGCGTCAAAAGCTTCTCAGATTATTGAGAATGTCAACTCACTAAATAATCTTGACTTCACACAAGACGAACTTAACGCAATCGAAGACGCATTGAAATAATTTGCAATGAGCCTGTCGACAAAATGTCGACAGCTCCAAAAATTACATCTTACGATGTAATTTTTGAGTATTTTCATCGAAAAAATCATAAAGTTCCTCCAAAGTCGAAACTTTAGATTTTAAGCCATTTCTGCCGCACATGTCACCAGAAATGATTGAAACTTGAGGTTGCACCTCAAACTCCCAAAAATAAAGTAGACAAAACCATAGAGGTTTTGTCTACAGTATCCAACCCCATCTGTTTTATAGATGGGGTTTATTTTATCACCACAGGTCCATTACTAAAATCCTTAAATATGGTATTATAAATTCAATACAAATGAAAGAAGGAATTTATAATGAGTACACAAGATTTAAACTATGAACAACCTACAGTTTCCGACGCAGCCGTTGACAACAGCGACGACTATACCGAATACACTTTTTCAACCACAAAAGGTATGCGTTTCGCTTTACTTGTTACCTACATTCAATATACCATTCTTGCAAAGAATGATTGTATGGAAGTCAAGACATTCCCCAAAAAAGCAAACAAAATGTCTATTGTCAGATATGACGATATAGCCGCTATGCACGTCAAAAAAGTATTTACTTGGTATCATATATGTTTGGCAATTCTCACTTGCTATACAATAATTTTACCTTTGTTGTTTTTATATGCCGGTTCTAATCATAAATTAGAAATCACATTAAAATCCGGTGCTAAAACATCGATTTGTGCTTCAAACAAAAATGTTATGACCAATTTTGCAACTGAGCTTAACCAAAGAATTATCAAAAAATGCGGTCATTCTGTTTTGATTTAAAACAAAAGACGTATCTCATTTTATTGAGATACGTCTTTTTTCTCGTCATTCACAAATTCCAATGTAAAATCGGGTGCGTTATACACGCTGTCGGGGTTATATTTCATAGTTACGTCCGCTTTAAATTCCGTATCGTTTTTACCCATCAGCTTATTACATCGCACCTTGTCACCCGCAAGCCATTTTTTGACCATTGTTTGAGTTATTGTTGTTTTCTTAAATAATCCCCTATCGGATTTCTTCCATATAATAAATCCGCAGTTATTATTGCACGAAAATGCTTTCATACTTTCCACAACGTCACCGTTACACTTCGGACATTTTCCGAGCGGTTTCGGCGGCGCAAAAACAAATTGTACGGGATATTGCGATTCTTTATCTACTTTCAATTCAACATCAGCGTCAAATGTCGTGCCGTCGTTCTTCAACAGTTTTTTCATTCTGACACTTTTACCCGCAAGCAATTTTTTAGCCATAGGCAAAGTTATTGTGACATTTGAGAACATACCTTTTGTTTGATTTTTCCAAACAGTGAATTTACAGTTCATCGGCTCACGCCAATTACTGCACCCAAATCCCCTTGTTCCCTCTATAACGTTACCGCCGCAAAGCGGACAAGTTCCGATTACTTCGTGATATTTTTCCGTTACCGCCTTTGTCATAACGGCTTGATTTACCGCAGGATATGAATTAGAAATTACTGTTTTTATGGTATCAAGCACATTGTCCGTAAGCGATTTATACGTCTTATCGCCGGAACGAATATCCTCTTGTATCGCCCACCATTTTGCCGTCATATCAGCTTTCTTGATTTCATCGGGCAATATGCGGTACAGTTCACGTCCAAGCTCCGTTGAAATAAGCCGTTTTCCGTCTTCGGCAACATAGCCTTTTGTTATAAGGCTGTCAATAATCGTACTTCGCGTTGCGGAAGTTCCGATTGAGCCGTTTTCACCTTTTTTATCCTTATCCTTTTCCAAAAGCATTTTCTTGACCTCGGGATCAGTTACATACTTCGCAATCCTTGTCATATCTTCATTCAAGGTCGCCTTTGTGTATCGTGACGGCGGCTTTGTTTCTTTTTCCTCAAGCCGCGCGTCAATCGCAGTCCCTGAATACATACCGTCCGCAATAGTGCTAAGTTCCGTAACTTCTTCGGCTTTTATATCCTTGAATATCGCCGTATATCCTTTTTTCAAAACGACTGTCGAATATGCCGCAAGCGTATATTCTCCGTCAAGTTCAATCGTCATTTTTGTTTTTTCTTTAACAGCCTTAGGCAAAAATTGTGCCATATAATATTTACACACCGCAAGATATACATTTTTCTCGCGTTCTGTAAGCTTGTTCAAATCAACCTTATTATTTGTCGGAATTATCGCAAAATGTGCGGTGATATTTTTATCATTAAAACACTTTGAGTGAATTGTCGGGTCAAGTTCACTTGGCTTGAATTTAATATTCTGCACAACTTGCGCCAACGTTTTAGGTGCCTCTTTAAAATGTTCCTCCGACAGATACTGACAATCCGAACGGTTATACGTTATCGCCTTATGTGTTTCACGAAGTGACTGCGTAATATCCATAACATCGGCAGGGTTATACCCAAAGTGGCTGCTGCAATAACTTTGCAATTTTACAAGGTTAAACGGCAACGGCGGGTCTTCATTTACGACTTTCTTTTCGATTTTAATATTGTCAAACCGTTTGTTTATAAGGTCATTTTTTATCTTTTCCGCCTCGTCAAGCTCAGTTATTTGCTTATTTTCAGTACCCTTTTGTTTTTTCTTTGTATATTTTGCGGTAACGGTTTTATTTCCGTCAGCCGTTTCAACATTTACATCGGCAAAAATATCATAATACACAGTCTTTATATGTCCCTCAATCTGCATATCACGTTTTACGACAAGTCCCAAAGTCGGTGTCTGAACACGACCGACCGCAAGCAAAACGCCTGAATTTGAGCATGTAAAAAATCGACTCATATTGACGCCGATCATAAGGTCTGCGACACTTCTCGCATATGCCGACCAACCCTCATTCAAGCTGTCGTTGTTATCTGTCATATGTGACAGCGCCTTTACAAGTCCGCCGCGTGTCGTATCACCGGTATTAAGTCTTTTAACAGGCTTTTTATAATCAAACCACCTAAGAATTTCATCAATTAAAAGCTGTCCTTCTTCGTCGGGATCGCCTGCATGTATAACAGATTCCGATTCTTCAAGCAACTCGCCTATAAGTCCGACACGCTGTGCTTTGGTTTCGTAATTTCTGTTTGAATTACTGTCCTCACCCATTTTGAGTTCCCAACTGTCGAAATATATCGGTAAATCGTCAAGCGACCACTTTTTATATTTCATATCATAGTCTTCCGGTTCTTTCAGGCTCAGCATATGACCGAATACCCATGTGACCGCATAGTCGCCTTTTCGTATAAATCTGTTATTTCTCTCTGTAACCTGTCCCGGCAGTGCGTCCGCAATATCTCTGCCCAATGACGGTTTCTCGGCTATTACTAAAATCATATTCCCTCTCAGATAAAAAAGCCGTCCTAAGACGGCTTTTGCTTGTATTATTTATTATAGAAGATTCTTGCGAAGTTCTTCTCCGCTTAGCTTGCTAAGATAAGCCGGTGCAACGTCAAATACAGTCTTACAACCGCTTTGTCCCTCTTTGCTCATACGATATGCGGCTCTTGCATATGCAATAAGCACTGATGAAGTAAATTCAGGGTTTGAATCAAGCTTTAGGCTGTATTCAATAATGTGACTATTTTCACCGTTCCAACCTGTCTTACCACATCTGATAACAAATCCACCGTGAGGAATACCGCTGTGGTTAGCCTTTAATTCTTCTTCTGAAATGAAGTTTACAGTTGTATCATAATCTGAGAAATAGTTAGGCATTGTCTTGATTTCATTTTCTATACGAGCCTTATCTGCGCCTTCTTCCGCTACAACATAACATTCACGCGTATGCTTTTGACGAGTTGTAAGTTCAGGGTTTTCACCGTTTCTTACTGCCTTAAGTGCAGAGTCAACAGGAACTGTATATTGCTTTGCGTCCTTAACTCCGTCAATTCTTCTGATAGCGTCTGAGTGACCTTGGCTCACGCCTTTGCCCCAGAAAGTATAGTCCTTACCGTCTGAAAGTATAGCATTTGCATAAAGACGGTTAAGTGAGAACATACCCGGATCCCAACCTACTGAAATTATACCAACGTTGCCGTTAGCCTTTGCAGCTGCGTCAACTGCCGCAAAATGTTCAGGAATTTTTGCGTGTGTATCAAAACTGTCTATAACATTGAAATACTTAACATATTCCGGTGTTTGTTTCGGAAGGTCTGTCGCACTTCCGCCGCAAAGAATCATAACATCGATTTCGTCCTTCATCTTAGGAGCGTCATCAACCGAATAAACCTTAACGCCCTCTGTCATAATCTTAACAGTTGACGGATCACGTCTTGTGAATACACCAGCAAGCTCAACATCATCGTTTTGCTTGATTGCACATTCAATACCGCGGCCAAGATTGCCGTATCCCAATATACCTATTTTAATTGCCATTTGTATCACTCCATTGTTTTAAAAATTAATTCCGCCTTACATTTTATCAGATTTTATTTCAAAAAACAATATTTTTTTATAATTTTTTTAAAATTATTAACATCTTATTCTGACCTATGAATTTACAAACACAAAAAAGAATGATATAATGTAATCGTTAAAAATAAAATAGGAGAGAATTTACATAATGAAAAAAAGTAAAGCGTGGATATTATGGACATTATTTAAGTCTATGTTTGTTTTAAGCTCATGTACATTCGGCGGCGGATTTGTAATCGTTTCATTAATGAAGAAAAAATTTGTTGAGGAGCTGCAATGGCTTGATGAGGACGAAATGCTTGATGTGACCGCAATAACTCAGTCCGCACCCGGTCCGCTGCCCGTCAACGCATCTGTTATAATCGGTTACAGAATGGCGGGAATTTTAGGCTCGCTTTCAGCTGTTTTCGGCACAATATTGCCTCCTATGATTGTACTTTCAATCATATCTCTGTTCTATAACCAATTCCGAACAAACAAATACATAGCCGTTGCACTTCAAGTTATGCGTGCAGGCGTTGCGGCAGTTATATTTGACGTTGTTATAAATCTTGCGAAAAACGTATTCAAAACCCGCAGAATTTTATATATCGCAATGATGATTATTGCGTTTGTATGTACTTATTTTTTAGGGGTAAGCGCTATGATAGTCATACTCGTATGTCTTGGAATAGGCCTACTCGATTTACTTGTGTCGGTTTTAAAAGAGAAACATAAAAAGGAGATTGGATAATGCTTTTACTGAAATTATTTTTTTCATTTATACAAGTCGGTCTGTTCAGTGTCGGCGGCGGTTATGCCGCAATTCCGCTTATTCAGGAACAAATAGTAAACATACACCACCTTATGACTATGGAGGAATTTTCCGACCTTATCACTGTTGCGGAAATGACCCCGGGTCCTATATCCATAAATTCATCAACATTTGTCGGTATGCGTATCGCCGGTATAGGCGGTGTGTTGCTTTGCTCGCTCGGATGTATCATTCCGTCATTTGTCATATGCTTTATACTCGCGTATTTCTACTATAAATACCGCACTGTCGGCGGAGTTCAGACGGTTTTATCCGCCCTTCGTCCTGCTGTTGTCGCACTTATAACCTCTGCAGGCACATCTATACTAATGCTCGCACTTTTCCAAACCGATATTTTTTCTGCATCGTTAAAAGATATTCGTTTTGTCGAACTCGGTATATTCCTTGTGGCGCTGTTTTTACTCAGAAAATTTAAAACGAACGCAATTACAATTATTCTTGGCAGTGGTGTTGTCGGAACGTTGATTTATATGCTTTTTGGAATGGTATAATATTTCTTTAAAATTTACACTAAAATAGTGGACTTTTATTGATTTTTGTATTATAATAGTGATTGTCGAAAAACATATTAAAACGGAGGATTATTATGATAAGACAAGTTATAAAAATAGATGAAGATAAATGTACAGGTTGCGGTATTTGTGCCGATGCCTGTCAAGAAGGTGCAATAGGGATTGTTGACGGCAAGGCAAAGCTTTTGCGTGACGATTACTGTGACGGTTTAGGAAACTGCTTACCTACCTGTCCGACTAATGCGATTTCTTTTGAAACCCGTGAAGCCGCCGCATTTGATGAAGATGCGGTAAAGCAAAATATGCAGAAAGCAAAAGAACAAGAAAAGCCTGCGTTTGTCTGTCCGGGCAGTATGGCAAAGGCTATAAAGCACAATACCGAAACCAGCACGCCTGTTTCAACGAGCCAACTTTCACAATGGCCGGTACAAATCAAACTTGTACCTGTCAACGCACCGTATTTTGACAATGCCAATCTTCTTATTGCGGCAGATTGCAGTGCATACGCTTACGGCAATTTTCACAACAAGTTTATAAAAAACAGAATTACACTAATTAGTTGTCCGAAACTTGACGATATTGACTACACCGAAAAATTGCAAGCGATTATCGAAAGCAACAACATTAAGAGTGTTACGATAGTTCGTATGGAAGTTCCGTGTTGCGGCGGTATTGAGTATGCCGCAAAAACAGCGTTGCAAAACAGCGGTAAATTCATTCCGTGGCAAGTTTATACAATCGGTACAAACGGTGAAATTTTAGATTAATTTATTAACATAAAAAAGAGAATGCTGTCGCATTCTCTTTTTTATGGTTTTACATCCAATCCTGTACTTTCAATTACAATAACCGATTTAATTCTCTTCCCGTTTCCATAAACTGTTTTCGCCGTAACTTTACAACGATTATACATACCTTCTTTATACAAGAGGTCAAGCACAACACTAATCGGCTTATCACTTTTCTTTAAATGCTTACATAATATTTTGTATTCGTCCATCGAATCGTGATGAACAATCTTATTGTCCAAAATATATTCAAGTGCATTTTGTATGTAAGTGCCAAACATATAGGAATGTCCTTCGGCAAGTTTTGTCTTTACATCAATGGTATTGTTTATAAAATAATACTCAAGTGCAATGGCGTCAATAAGGTCAAGTGCCGTTTCAAAACTGCGTCTTAGCATATTGAGTTTACTCAAAACACCCATTTGTTCACTGCTGTCCGAAACAGACGCATAATAAATTGAACAATCTTCACGGCTTGCAAGGTAGAAAATTTTAATCGACAGCCATATAACATCTTCACCGAATACATTTCTAACCTGTACGGAAACACCTTTATTCCCCGCTATTTTCGATTCGCGAAATGCCTCTATTGCCTTTTCTCTGTCATCGGGGTGAAGATTTTCCAATCCGTCATATCCGCCTGCAGTAACATTTTTCGGATAATTCTTAGTTATCGAATAATAAAATTCGTTTGCTTTTAAAACATTAAGTTTATTTCCGTCATTACTAAGCGAATACAGTGCAACGCCGCCCAAAATATTGTTAAGCAACCCCTCAGTCATAAAATCGGAATTAAGTAATTCTTCAATTTCAATCGTATTGTCAAAAACGTTGTCCAAATTTTCACTTGCAACATTATTTGGGTCACTGATTAATTTTCCGAAAGATTCTTCATCTATCGCTCTTGAAAAATAAAATCCTTGTGCATAATTACAGCCTCTGTCAAGCAAGAAATTCTTCTGTTCATCCGTTTCAACGCCCTCGGCGATTACCGCCAAACCAATCCACTTTGCCATTTTTATAACCGATTCAAGAATTTCTTTACCCTTTGTATTTCCGTCACGACCTGCCTCAAGGAATCTTGTATCTATTTTAAGTACATCAACGCTTATATCTTTCAACATATTAAGCGAGGAATAACCACTGCCGAAATCGTCCATCAATACAATAAAACCCAATTCACGAAGTTCGTCAACAGCTTTCAAAATCTGTTCTTCATCACTTGTAAACGCACTTTCGGTAATTTCTATCTCCAAATATCTTCTATCAATATTGTATTTATCCGTAAGATTTACAAAAATCTTTGACAAATCAAGAGAATAAATATCCATTCGCGAAACATTCACCGATATAGGAACCGCGGTATATCCCTTATCGATATAATCACGTAAAATTCGGCAACTTTCTTCCCATATATATTCATCAAGTTTTGTAATAAGCATATTCTGCTCAAACATCGGAATAAAATCTTTCGGAAAGATAAGACCTTTTTCGGGATGCTGCCATCTTACAAGGCTTTCCGCACCCATTACCTTTGTTGTTCGTATATCGTATTTAGGCTGAAGATACACTTTAAATTCGTGATTTTCAAATGCCCTTTCACTTTCGTTTAAAAGTTCGTGTTGCGAGAAAACATAGTTTTTCACACTTTCATTATATTCCGCAACATTAACAAGATAATTGTTTTTTATTGACTCACACGCAAAACTTGCTCTGTCGCACATAAGTCTTACGGGGATATTTTTTGTTTTAACGTGGTAAATTCCCACAGTCATTCTTATTTCAAAATCAATCGGATAATCCTTTACCCAACTTTGAATTTCCGCACCCAATGCATCCGGCTGAATATTTTCTTCAAAGTCCATAAAAGAAAATACATCACCCGAAAGCCTTGCGGCTACAAGACCGTATTTTGCGGCTCTTTCTTGCAATTTCTTGCCTATATAGCTAAGAAGTCTGTCACCTTCGACAAAACCGAATCTGTCATTGACAAATTTGAATTTCTCGACATCAAAACAAACAATAACATATTCTCTGTCCGGTTCATTTTCAAATCTGCACCTGACACGGTCATAATATGTATTCCTGTTGTAAAGTCCGGTAAGTTCATCAACACTCTTTACTTTTCGTAAACTTTCTTCCAGTTGATGAACTTTTTCTTGAAGTTCTTCCACTGTCCCCTCTGACATCTTCTTCGCCTCCCCCGCTGTGTAACTTTCAACTATATTATATCACTTTTTATTGTTTTTGCAATACTTAATTATAGCATTTTAAATTTTTTTCTGATTTTTAAAATTTTACTTGTTTTTATGCAATATGTATGATATAATAGAAATGTTAGGGGTGAATTTATGAAATATACACTATCCAAAGGACTCAATAACAGTCCGGATGCAAGAGCGATAAGACAGTCCGTTTTCGTGGAAGAGCAAGGTTTTGAATACGAATTTGACGACATTGACGAAACCGCTTTGCACCTTGTTTTGTACGATGAAAACGATAATCCTTGTGCAACGGGACGACTGTTTTTCGACGGTTGCATGAAAATCGGCCGTATCGCCGTTATGAAAGAATACAGAGGTCAGTCGCTCGGCAGTGAAGTTATTGCCATACTTGAAGAAAAAGCACTTGAATCGGGTGCACATCATATCGAGCTTTCCGCTCAAATACAGGCAAAAGATTTTTATAAAAAACTCGGTTACACCGAAATCGGCGAAATATATAAAGAAGAATTTTGTCCGCATATAAAAATGTTTAAGGATTTAAAATAACTTAGATAAATCGGAATTTGAAGCGGAGGTATGTATTATGAATATAGGATTTTGGTCGTGTATAATTTTGGTAATACCATTTCTGATTATAGGTGTGTTATTTGCGATTTTTAAGGAAAAAGCAGCAAAATTTGTTTCAGGATTTAATTCATTTTCTAAAGAAGAACAGGCATTGTATGATAAAGCTCATATCTCTCGTGATATAAGAAATCAGTGCTTTATGTGGGCTATTATAATGTTGGCAGGAGCATTATTATCCTGCTTTTTAACCCCATATATAGCTATACCAACCTATATTATTTGGTTAGTTCTGTTTTTTAGAGAAGTCCACTTTGATAATCATAAAGCGTTTGAAAAATATTTATTAAAGTAAATTTCGGTTTATCGAATAATACACTTACTAAAAAAAGGAGCAGATTTAAAATCTGTTCCTCTTAATTTACACGCGTTATCTTACCACAAGCGATTTTCTCACCGGAATTACCGCTCGCACGATTTCTTTTATACATATTCATATCTCCCCTATCGAGATATGAATTAAATTTCGATTTTATGACTTTTACGGTTTTTTCCTTATACTGCCCTCATATTTTTTTATACTTCCGCCAAGTGAAACCACATTTCCGAAACGATTTTTCAAATTATCAACCGTTTTTTCAAACTGCTCGACTTTTTTCGTATTTTCCGTATTGTCCTCAATCAAACTCATCTGTTCGTATACGTCATTCTCACCGACAAGGTTTGTTCCCGTTACAGCTATCATTCGTATCGGTAATTTTAAATTCCAAGATTTTTTTACAAGTTCCATCGCCGCATTGCGTATATCTCTTGAAACATATGTAGGCTTTTCGAGTTTTTTCTGACGGCTTATACTCTTAAATTGCGGATCTTTTATCAATATTTGCACTGTCGTGCATTTCATATTTTTTCGGCGTAAACGTGCCGCAACACTGTCCGAAAGTGCATATATACCGCTCCGTACATCTTCTTCACCGACAAGGTCCTGTCTGAACGTCATACCGTTGCCGACCGATTTAACTTTCTCTTTTTCGTATATTGATTTAACCGGCTCACTGTCAAGTCCGTTTGCGTATCTGTACAGCATATTTCCCGCTTTACCGAAATGCCTGATAAGGATATGTTCGTCATATTTTGCAAGCTGACCGATAGTTTTAACGCCTAATCTTTCAAGTTCATCACCCGTCTTTTTGCCGACAAAAAGCAAATCTCTTACCGACAGCGGATATATAAACTGTTTCCAATTTGATTTTGAAAACACAGTTGTCGCGTCCGGTTTTTTATAGTCACTGCCAAGTTTTGCGAACACCTTGCAAAATGACACTCCGACTGAAATTGTAAGCCCTGTTTCCTCTCTTACAATTTTTCTAAGCTCATTCGCAATCTTCACACCGTCACCGAACAGTCTTTTACTTCCCGTAACATCAAGCCAAGCCTCATCAGGTCCGAACGACTCGACATAATCGGTGTACCGTTTATAAATATCCATAACCTGCTTTGAATACTTGTAATACAAATCATGGTGCGGTCTGACTATGACTAAATCGGGACACTTTTTCTTTGCCTGCCAAATTGTTTCGGCAGTTTGTATGTTGTACTTTTTCGCAAGCTCATTCTTTGCCAATATAATACCATGCCTGCTTTCCTCGTCACCGCCGACCGCCATAGGCACTTTTTTAAGTTCCGGATTTAATACACATTCCACCGACGCATAAAATGCATTACAGTCGCAATGAAGTATTGTTCTGTCCATCAGTTTTGCTTCCTTACAATCGTATAGTCGTCGCCCATTCTGAAATAATGGCAGTTATCGTTATTGCCCATCGTAAATCTGTACATTTCGTCCTCGTCCAAATTTATCGCACAGCAATAACATTCATATTCATCGTCATAATAGTAATTCATACAAAATTCACAGTTGGTTTTCATTTTTTAACACCTCTGAATATGATTATATCATAACGGCCTGCACTTTACAACAAATTTGTCTATGTCAAAATAATAACAATTATTGACTAAATGCACTGTTGTATTGTATAATAAAATTATTCATTATGATGGAGGATTTTACTATGGAATTTAAAGAAAATACTGATTTTGACCTTATCGGTTTAGGCGAAGTTATGCTAAGACTTTCACCTCCAAACAAAGAAAAGATTTCTCAAAGCGAAACATTTGAAAAAAATGCAGGCGGAAGTGAACTTAACGTTGTATCGGGTGCGGCAATGCTCGGTATTCGTTCGGCGATAGTTACAAAATTGCCCGAAAACAAGATGGGACATTTTATAAGAAATAAAATTCGTTACGGAAACGTGTCCGATGACTATATTATATACGACCACTCACCTCAAAAAAGATTGGGCGTTTATTACTATGAAAGCGGTGCTTATCCGCGAAAATCATCGGTAATTTATGATAGAGCAAATTCAAGTTTTTGTTCACTTTCTCTTGACGAACTTCCGGAGGATATATACGCAAAAACTAAGATTTTTCACATTTCAAGCATTACGCTTGCACTTGACCCATCACTAAAGGAAACGGCTATTAAAATGATACATAAATTCCACGAGGCAGGTGCATATATTTCATTTGACGTAAACTACCGTGCAAGTTTGTGGTCTGAAGAAGAGGCTAAAAAGACTGTTGAGGCGATATTCCCATATGTAGATTTTCTTTTCGTTTCGGAAGAAACATCAAGAAGGATGTTGCAGAGAACAGGTACTTTGGAAGAAATAATGAAAGGCTATGCCGACACTTACGGTTGCACACTTATTGCAACAACAAGACGTGAGGCTGTAAGCCCTACGCACCATAATTTCAACTCAAAAATATATATGAACGGTAATTTCTATGAAGAAGAACCTTACAATAATATCGAAGTTATCGACCGCATAGGCTCGGGTGACGCATATCTTGCAGGTGTGCTTTACGGACTTATCAAGTACGGTACTCCTGAAAGAGCAATCGAAATCGGTAACGCACTTTCAGCTGTTAAAAACACTGTTGCAGGTGATATGTCAGCAAGCAGTATTGAAGAAATCGAAAGCGTTATTAAATCACACAAAGCTACAGGTCATCAAGATGAAATGGTAAGATAAAATAAAGGATAGCGACATATTGCCGCTATCCTTTTTTGTGTCCCTATTTAATTTCAATTCTTATTTTAAATTCAAATTCACTTTCATCAAAGCGATATTCTTCTTGTGTAAGCGGTCCACAGCTGTTTTGACCTATACCGTTTTGCTTATAATCAATACACAAAACAGTATCGTCGCATTTTTCAAGTTCAAAATTATGTTTCTTTTCGGTCAATTCCTCTTGCGTGTAATGCAACGCACTGAATGAAAACGGAGTATCCGAGCTTACTCTGATATTTTCCGTTTCAACATATCTTGTACCGAAATGACTTCCGTTTTCCTGTGGTTTTATATATGGTTCATACATATCCGAAACGGTTGTATTAAATTCATCAATATATGTGCAAAGGTGCTTATCACTGTAACTTTCATACGGGCCGTAGCCGTAATACTTGACGTTCTCGCCTTTAGTGAAAAATCTCAAACCAAATCGCGGAATTACAGGCAGATTTTCGCCCACTTTAACGCTCGACTGCATATCAATAATACCGTTTGCATAAATCGTCCATACGGTTTCAATATCCATATGCTTGCGCTGCACAACGGGAATAAGCGCATTATGGCACTTTATCGTAACTGTATCAGTCACATCATAAGTACAGTCGTAGACGTAGCTTTGTTCTCTATGATAATCAGCATTTATCCAATCACGCATAATATTTCTGTCGTTGTCAGTCGGTGCTCTCCACATATTCCATTCAACAGGTCTTGTAACCGCATCGGAAAGTTTTTTGAAATTACCTGTTGATTTATCAAAGATATATTCAAAATTATTGCCTTTTATCGTAATGTTTCTGCCTTGCTCCGATACCTCAAAACTTCCGTCTGCATTTACAGGTTCAAGTTTCAGCACAGTGTCATTTACAATAAGTTGTTCAAAGCCTACTTCATATCCTTTTTTCGCCCAAAGCGTGTCGCTCTTTTGATATGCCTTAACCATTACGACATCACCATTCGGACGCGGAAAGCTCTTTTTTCCTCTCGGCGGAACATCAAATTCCATTCTTTCACCGTTGACTTCAAAATAAAGTTTATCGTCAAGCTCCGCAAAATCGTAACGATTTTCCACCACCATAATATTGCTGTATGATTTTATCGCAAACGGTTTAATAGCCTGCTTGTATTCCAAAAGTCCCGTATGAGGTCGTCTGTCGGGGTAAACAAGTCCGTCAACGCAGAAATTACCGTCATTCGGATATTCGCCGAAATCACCACCGTAAAAATATTTACTGTCCCCCATATCAATAGCATGGTCGCACCATTCCCAAGCGAATGCACCGAAAAATCCGTCATATCTGTATAGGCGGTCTATATATTCCTTTATACCGCCGGGACCGTTACCCATTGCGTGTATAAATTCGCACTGCATATACGGTTTTACAACCGCCATTTGTTCCTTTTCTTTCTTGCCGAGTTTACTCTCCGAAAGATTTATCCATTCGCCCGCACCGCCGTATTCACTGCCTTTTCCAAGACTGACTCTGTGCCAAACCACTTCACCCGGATTTTCAAAATACTTGTCTATCCACTTATAATCCGCATACATTGTACTTTCAACATCAAGCATTGAGGTATCGTTTATATGTCCCTCCATCTGCCACATACTGCTTTCGTAATGCGTCAATCTTGTGGAGTCATATTCCTTGACCCATCTGCCTGCTTTCTCAAAATTCACGCCGTAACCGCCCTCATTGCCGAGCGACCAAATACACACGCTTGTTCTGTTTTTATCGCGTATAACATTTCTCTGAACTCTGTCCAAAATTGCATTTTCCCAATCGGGATTTTGTGCAAGCAATCCGAATGTAACGGCTTGTGAACCGCCGAAAAATGATGCTGTTCCGTGAATTTCAAGATCCGATTCCGCAATAACGTAAAAGCCGTATTCATCGCACAACTGCATAAGCCACGGAGCATTTGGATAGTGACTTGTACGAAGTGCATTGATGTTATGCTGTTTCATAAGTTTTAAATCTTTTTCGGCTTGCTCGCGGCTTATGGTATATCCTGTTACAGGGTCACTGTCATGACGGTTTACACCTTTCATTTTTATCGGTTTATTATTAAGAAAAACAATTCCGTCATCAATTTTTATTTCTCTGAAACCGATTTTTTCGCGTATAACCTCATCTTCCGTTACAAGATACAATGTATATAAATACGGATATTCCGCGTTCCAAAGTATCGGTTTTTCAACCGTTATAGTTTTACTGTCCCCGCTGTATATCTCGCCTTTTTCATTTTCAAGAACAAAGCTCACATCAGTGTCCGAATCTATTTCAATATTAATTTTTCCTTGAATATCTGTTTCGATTTTATAGTCGCGGATATGCTTCTGCGGACGATTTAAAATATACACATCTCTGAAAATACCGCTCATTCTGAACTTATCCTGATCCTCAAGATAACTTCCGTCACACCATTTAAAAACCAACACACAAAGTATATTATCGCCTTTTTTAACCTTATCTGTAATATCAAATTCAGATGTTGAATGTGATACTTGACTGTAACCGACAAATTCGCCGTTCACCCACACATAAAAACAAGAATCCACACCCTCAAAATTCAAATACTTCCTATAATCATTATCCGATTCAAAATGAGTTACATACGCACCGCACGGATTGTCATACGGAACATACGGTGGATTATACGGAAACGGATATCTTGTATTTGTATATTGATGGCGGTCATAACCTTGCGTTTGCCAACATGACGGTACAGGAATTTTATCAAAGCCGTCTGTATTTCCGTCCTTAAAATCATCAGGAACATCATCAATGCAAGTGTAATACATAAAGTTCCACTCACCGTTTAAATCCTGCTTTCTGTCATTCGTTCCCTTTCTTGCATTTTCTATATCCGAACACGGCATATAATACGCTCTGTTTTCTTCTGTATTAATATGCAATGTGTTTAAATCATTGTAGTATTTTTCAATCTGCATACCTTGTCCTCCTATTCATATTTTAGTATATCCGAGTGTCTGATTTTTGTCAATATGATTGACAAATTTTTAATTTTGCAAATCAAAGAGGGACACTAAATTTTTAGTGTCCCTCTTCACCTACACGTATTCTCGTAAGTGCTCTTTTTAATTTTATTTCAGCGGCTCTTTCTTCGTAGTCGGAAGCTTCTTTAATTTTCTTTTCCGCAGCCTCTTTTGCCCTCAACGCACGTTCAACGTCGATATCTTCGGACCATTCAAACGTACTTGCAACAAGTCTGACCGTTCCTTTTTTCACATTCAAAAGTCCGCCCGAACACGCCGCCGTTCTTACATCGCCGTTTGTTGTAACTTTTGCCATGCCCGTATCGACAGGCGTTACATAATCGCAGTGACCGCTCATAATACCGACGTCACCCTCCGTTGTACGAACAAGTAATTTTTCCGCATCACCGTCAAACATAAGTCCGTCGGGCGTTACTATCTGCAAATGAAATGTATTCATAATCATTCACCCATTTTCTTTGCTTTTTCACGAACTTCGTCAATACCGCCCGCGAAAAGGAAACACGATTCGGGAATATCATCACATTTACCCTCGATAATTTCCTTAAAACCGCGAATTGTTTCTTTAATCGGAACGTATTTACCTTGCATACCTGTAAACTGTTCCGCAACAGAGAACGGCTGTGACAAAAATCTCTGAACCTTTCTCGCTCTGTTTACGGTATTCTTGTCCTCTTCCGAAAGCTCGTCCATACCCATAATCGCAATAATATCCTGCAATTCGGTATATCTTTGAATTATACGCTGTACCGCTCTGGCTGTTTCGTAATGCTCCTTACCCACAACTTCTGGTGTCAAAATTCTTGACGTTGATTCAAGCGGGTCAACCGCCGGATAAATACCCAACGAAGAAATCTGTCTTGACAAAACAGTTGTTGCGTCAAGGTGAGCAAATGTCGTTGCGGGAGCAGGGTCTGTAAGGTCGTCCGCAGGCACATAGACAGCTTGTATCGAAGTTATAGAACCGTTCTTTGTAGATGTAATTCTCTCCTGTAAAGCACCCATTTCAGTAGAAAGTGTAGGCTGATAACCAACTGCCGACGGAATACGTCCGATAAGTGCCGAAACCTCCGAACCGGCTTGTGTAAATCTGAAAATATTATCAATAAACAAAAGCACGTCCTGATGTTGCTTATCTCTGAAATATTCAGCCATTGTAAGTCCCGAAAGCGCAACTCTCATTCTTGCACCCGGCGGCTCGTTCATCTGACCGTAAACAAGCGCAGTCTTATTGATAACGCCCGACTCTTTCATTTCATTATAAAGGTCGTTACCCTCTCTCGTTCTCTCGCCGACACCGGCGAAAACACTGATACCGCCGTGTTCTTTAGCAATATTATTTATAAGCTCCATTATAAGAACAGTCTTGCCGACACCGGCACCGCCGAAAAGACCTATTTTACCGCCTTTTGCATACGGCGCAATAAGGTCGACAACCTTAATACCCGTTTCAAGTATTTCCGTTGTCGGATTTTGTTCTTCGTATGTCGGCGGCTCACGATGTATACACCATTTTTCTTTCGTTTCGGGATTTGGCATATTATCAACCGCATCACCCAAAACGTTAAAAATTCTTCCGAGTGTTTCTTCACCGACAGGCACTTTAATTCCCTCACCTGTGTCAACGGCGTCCATACCTCTGACAAGTCCGTCCGTCGAACCCATCGAAATACATCTGACAACATTGTCACCTATATGCTGTGCAACTTCCGCAACAAGCCTTTGACCTTTATTGTCAATTTCAATGGCATTTAAAATATTAGGCAATTCACCGTCCTCAAACCTTATATCAAGGACAGGACCTATTATTTGAACTATTTTTCCAACGTTATTCATATTTTCAAATCCTTTTTATATATTATTCGCACCTGATATTATCTCTGTTAATTCCTGCGTGATTGACGCCTGTCTTGCTCTGTTATATTCAAGGCTCAGATTTTCAATCATTTCCGACGCATTGTCCGTTGCGGATTCCATCGCATTTCTTCGTGCCGATAATTCCGACGCAACCGATTCCGACACAGCACCGTACACCATTCCGGAAATATAATAAGGTATTATCTGTGCAAAAGTTTCCTCTGCGTCAGGCTCATACACAATAAGGCTGTAATTCATATTACGCATACCCTCTTTTGTATGCTCAACTCTTATCGGCAGAACATTTTCCGTCTTAGGCTCTTGCGTAAGCATATTGACAAAGCTTGTATACGAAAGAATAAGGCGCGTAAATTCGCCCTTTTCATACGCCTTTGCCAATAAGCTTCCTATTGCGTGACAATCGGAGATTTTTATATCGCCTGCTTTGGCATATGTGTCGGTATACACATTATCTTCACCGAAATGCTCCACAACCTTTTTACCTATCGGAAAAATTATATCTCCGTCTTTTATGTCAAGAGATTTAAACAAATTGTTGTTATATCCGCCCGCAAGACCTCTGTCACCGGCTATAACAATATGACACGTTTTTCCCTCTCTCTCACGCGTAAATACAGAGCTGAAATCCTTATTATCCTTTGCAATATCTTCAAGCGTTTCGTGAAGTATATTAAAATACGGCTTTGAACGTTCAATACCCTCGGACGCTTTACGCATTTTGGACGCGGCAACAAGCTCCATAGCTTTTGTTATCTGCATAGTTGAGCTTATACTCTTTATTCTGTTTTTTATTGTCTTCATTGATGAAGCAGACATCAGAGCATCCCCCCTACTTTACAAAACGTTTCTTACAATCTTCAACAGATGAACGGATTTTTTCTTCACATTCTTTATTCATTTCACCTGTGTTTTCAATCGTATCTATTATATCATGTGCATTATTTTCAATATACTCAAATAATGATGTTTCAAATTCCTGTATTCTTTCAACAGGTATATCTTCAAGCAAATCGTTTATAACCGCATAAATAATTACCACTTGCAATGATACTCTTATCGGCGTGTTTCTTCCTTGCTTCAGCACTTCAACTATTCTCTCACCCTTTGCAAGACGCATTTTTGTGTCTTTGTCAAGGTCCGAGCCGAACTGTGCGAATGCTTGAAGTTCTCTGTACTGTGAATACGAAAGTTTCAGACTTCCGGCAACTTTTTTCATTGCCTTTATCTGTGCGTTACCGCCTACACGCGACACGCTTATACCGGGATTGACCGCCGGCATAATGCCCGAATGGAATAATTCCGTTTCAAGGAATATCTGTCCGTCCGTAATTGAAATTACGTTTGTCGGTATATATGCCGAAACGTCACCTGCCTGTGTTTCTATAATCGGCAATGCCGTAAGCGAACCGCCGCCCAAATCCTCCGACAATCTCGCCGCTCTTTCAAGCAATCTTGAATGTAAATAGAATACATCGCCCGGATACGCCTCACGTCCCGGTGAACGTCTTAAAAGCAGCGACAACGCTCTGTATGCGACTGCGTGTTTTGACAAATCGTCATACACAATCAAAACGTCCTTGCCTTTATACATAAAATATTCGCCCATTGCACAACCTGCATACGGTGCAATATATTGAAGTGCCGGCATTTCAGACGCCGTTGCGGAAACGACAATCGTATAATCCATCGCACCGGCCTTTTCAAGCGTATCAACGATTGACGCAACCGTTGAACGCTTTTGACCTATCGCAACGTAAATACAAAGTACGTCCGTATCTTTTTGGTTTATAATGGTATCAACCGCAATCGCCGTTTTACCTGTTTGTCTGTCACCGATTATAAGTTCTCTCTGACCTCTGCCGATAGGTATCATAGAGTCAATCGCCTTTATACCCGTTTGCAAAGGCACGCTTACAGACTTACGTTCGATAATTCCCGACGCCGGAGATTCGACGGGGCGTGTTTCGGTTGTATTTATTGCACCCTTGCCGTCAATAGGGTTTCCGAGAGCGTCAACAACACGCCCCAAAAGTGCATCACCAACGGGAACGTCTGCGACACGTCCCGTACGTTTTGCGATACTGCCCTCTTTTATTCCCGTATCATCACCGAGAATAACAACGCTGACGTTATCTTCTTCAAGGTTCAGTGCCATAGACATAACTCCGCCGTCAAGCTCGATAAGCTCACCGGCCATACACGCATCAAGTCCGTGTATACGCGCAATTCCGTCACCGACTTCTACAACGTAACCCGTTTCTGTTTCGCGTATTATATTATCGTAATTTTTAATTCTGTCCTTTATAACTTTGCTTAAATCCTGCATCTTCTACTCCTATGCTATATCAAAGCTTTTTTTAAATCTTCAAGTCCTGATTTTATACTTGAATCAATCCGCATACCATCTGTTTCAATTATAATTCCGCCTATACATTTTTTATCAATGTGCATTTTCAAAACTACTTTTCCGCCTGTTTTCTTCTCAAGTTTCTGCAATAGTTTTTCTTCCAAATGCTTGCCGATAGGCTTTGCTGTTGTAACATTAACAATTTTTATATTATTGTCCTCATTATACAGCTTTTCATATGTTTTAAAACATTCCCCGATGTGATGTACAATATGCTTTTCCGAAAGTAACTTTAAGAAATTCAAAACATATCTGTTCACCTTGCCCAAGAAATCTTCGTTAAGTATCTCCATAAGGTCATCTCGTTCGATTTGAGGTGCATCAAGTATTTTAACATATGCAGGGTGTTCGTTAAATAACGAAACAATCCCCTCAAGTTCAACCAAAATCTCTCTTGACATCCCCTCATCTTTTGCAAGGTCGTAAAGCGAGGCACCGTAAGTCTGTGGTGCAGACATATAAATCACCTACATTCTATCAATAATATCAGAAATTAGTTCTTCATCATCACTGTCAGTTAATTTTTTGCCTATAATTTTTTCTGCCGCATCGACAGCCATAGACGCAATCTCTCTCTTTGCGTCAGTGACTGCGTTCTGCTTATCTTGTTCAATCTGCTTTTGACTCTTTTCCATTATATACCGAACTTTTTCATTTGCCTCATTTACAATAGATTCAGAGCGTCTGTCCGCCGTTTCAACCGCCGATTTTATTATACCGTCAGCCTCATTTTTGGCAGACAAAAGTTTTTCTTCGTATTCACTTTTAAGGCTTAGTGCCTTATCGTTGGTTTCCTCTGCCTGTTTATACGAATTTTCGATTTCTTCTGCGCGTTCATCAAGTATCTTCGTTACAGGTTTAAACAAAAACTTCTTTAAAAGCAGAAACAATATGAGCAGGTTTGCCCATGTAAAAATCATTGTCCATGTGTCTATGGATACAAAAGGCAAATATTCATTCATTTGCTCTCATCCTTTCGCTGTTTGATTAAAGAAGTCCTATAAGCGGATTTGCAAATAACAAAATCAATGCGACAACAAGACCGTAAATGCCTGTTGATTCCGCAACCGCACAACCAAACAACATTGTTGAAGTAATTGCGCCTTTTGCCTCAGGCTGTCTGCCGACTGCCTCTGCCGCCTTACCTGCCGCAAAACCTTGTCCTATACCCGGTCCGACACCTGCTATCATTGCAAGTCCCGCACCTATTGCCGACGCCGCTAATATAATTGCTCTTTCCATTTTAAAAATCTCCTTTGTTTTATATTTATTGTTGTTTTTTTATTGTTGTTTTTTAGTCGCCTGCACCTTGAACAAACACCATCGTAAGCATACAGATTATATATGCCTGCAAAAAGCTTGTGAACAGGTCAAAGTAAACCGAAAGTATTGCCGGAATACCGACTTGTAAAATCGGTATTGTTGCAAAGAAATCATTTGGTATCCACGAAAGTATAACACTGCTAAGACTCGCCAAACCGCCGTATACAAGTGATGTTATAACAAGACCTGCGGCAATATTACCGAAATGACGGAACGTCATTGAAACAGGGTTTGCGATTTCACTTATAAGGTTGAGCGGCGTTATAACCGGTACAGGTTCGGTAAACGACTTAAGCCAACCGAGAACACCGTGATTTTTGATGTTCGTCACCTGTATCATAAGGAACGTCACTATCGACCACGAAAGTATAACGCTTAAATCAGCCGTTATCGGTCTTAAACCCGTAAGCGACGATAAACTTCCGACTATCGAAAATATAAAAAGCGTTCCTATATACGGTGCGAACGACATATATTTTTCACCCATTGTATCCTTTACAAGATTGTAAAGCATTGTAATGAGTTTTTCTGCCACAAGTTGTTTTTTTGACGGATTTCTTACTCGCATACCGTGTGTCAGCCATACAGACACTATCACGAGTGCCGCCATTATAATCCACATATTGACTATACTTTCGGTTACTTTAATTCCACCGAAAAGCGGTATCTCAAATAAAACCTTAGGTCCGTTCATCTTCTGACACTTCCCTTTCCTTTTTTCTCGTAAGATTTAGTATGAATATAGAAATCTGCGGGAATATAAGCGGAATTATAACGCATACATAGTTTAGATAATCAACCTTTGTTGCCCAAATTACCGCAAGTGCAATAAGTGCCAGCCTACCTATATAACCGACTCCCATAAGTCCGGACGCACCTTTTTGCTTTGACACACATCTTTCAAGGATAATTCCCATAAGTGCAAAGTTTAAAATTGCCACCGCACATCCGAGAAGTGTTCCGAATATTGCAGATAAACCAAAAAACTTTGTCGGCAAAGTAACAAGTACTTGCACCGCTCCGAGTATGATTACACCTATTGCAATATTTCTTATTTCGACAAGTAAAGTCTTTGACACATATTTCCCCTCTTTCTCTTTTTGATACTATATCTATTTTACCATAATACTTATTATTTTCAACCCTTAGTTTTCCGACAAATATATATTTTTAAACAATTTTATCGTTATTTGTCGTTTATTCTTTTATTTTCTCACTTATACACAAATTTATCCTTTTCTTTGTTGCACTTTGCACAAAGAACAATAAGTATATTTTCACTTTTTGTTTAATTGTCTTAATTTCAAACCTTCCTATATATTATGTTATTTTTTATTCATTTATTCAAACATAACCTTTTCAAATCAAAAAAGCGCAAATCTAAACAGATTCGCGCTTTTTATTTTTAAAATCCCAACGGAATTTTGAACAGAATAAATGCCATTAACAGCAATGTCCATGATACCATAAATATAACCGAATACGGAATCATCATTGATATTAAGTTACCTGCCGTAAATTCCGGTTTATACTTTCGCATATACATAAGCACCACTCCCGCATACGTCATAAGCGGTGTTATGATATTCGTTGACGAATCGGCAATTCTGTATGCCGCCGCGACAACATCGGGCGTCATTGAGCTGTTTACACGGTATAGCATCGGCACAAAAATCGGTCCGAGCAACATCCATTTTGAACTCAATCCGCCGACAAACAGATTAATAAATCCCGTTATCAATATAAAGCCGATTATAAGAAATATCGGCGAATTTGACGCACCGACCGCCTGTAAACCAATTGCTCCGATATACGTTATATACGTTCCCAAATTTGTATAAGTCAAAAGTGACAGGAAGTTATAGCTGAAGAACGTTAAAACAATAGCATATCCCATTGTACCGATTTGCTTAGACATAGCTCCGACCATATCGCTGAGTTTTCTGAACTTACCCACGGCATATCCGTAAAACATTCCCGGGACAAAGAATATGAATGTAATTATCAATATGATGTTATCAAGAAACGGTGTTACGGTTTTACCTGTTTCGTCAACGTATGACGAAAGCGGTCCGAATCCAAGCAATGCTGCTATTACAAGTGCTGTCAAAAGTCCTGCAACCGACCACCAAAGTGCTCTTTTTTCTTTATCAGAAACGGCAAATTCACTTACATTTATATCTGACGGAATTATATATTTCTGTTTTTCAAATTTAGGTTTTACAAACTTTATTGTAACAAATCCGCCTATTATTACAAGCATTACTGTTGACGCAAGCATAAAATAATAGTGCATTGTCACAGGATTTATCGCTTTTCCGAGATACGAAACGAACGGTATATTCTGACTGCTTGCAAAAGCCTCCGCATTTGTACCGATTATAACGTCAACAACCGTTGCCGGTATCAAATTTGCACTGAATCCGGCACTTACGCCTGCAAACGCCGCCGCCATACCTATAAGCGGATTTTTCCCTATACCGACATATAAAAGTCCGGCAAGCGGTATCAAAATCAAATATCCCGCATCTGTCGCAATATTACTCATTATTCCGAGAAATACAAGCACAAACGGCAGCAGTTTATCCGATATATTTGTACCCATACGTCTTATAAGTGCCGACAAAAGTCCCGATTCTTCCGCTATGCCTATACCAAACATTACTATTAATATAGTACCTACTATACCTCCGGCATATCCGAGCCAGTTATTGAGTATCGCATTCGAGAATATCCACCTCACATTTTCGGCAGTGAACATATTTTTAATCTCATAACTCACGCTTGTACCGTCAGCCGAAGTCATAGAGAATGTATTTCCTCCGAATATCCCCGTTACAACAAGTACCAATATATATAGCAATATAAAAATTATAACAGGGTCAGGTATTTTCTGTCCGAGTTTTTCAATTATTCCGATTTTATCTTTTTTACGCAAAACAAAAATCACTCCCTTCTGTATGATACTATACCATACGGGAGTGATTTAATTCAACGAACAATATATGCCAAAAGCTATTTGATAACTATTGTCTTGATGATTTGATTTTGAACAGGTACATCGTCCATACCCATATCAGTTAGTGAATGAGTTTCGGTTTCCGCAATTTTATCCACATATTCCATACCCGATGTTACCTTACCGAATGCCGCATACTGACCGTTAAGCGACGGACTGTCTTGGTGCATAATAAAGAACTGACTTGACGCACTGTCCATACTTATCGCCGTTCTTGCCATTGATATAACACCTCTTTCGTGAGGTATCATATTAAAACTTCCGTTTTGCAAGAATTCACCTGTTATTGTATCCGTTTCGTGCTGTGCCATATCGGTATCATAGCCGCCGCCCTGAATCATAAAGTCTTTTATAACTCTGTGGAACACAAGCCCGTCATAGAAATTTTCGTTTGCAAGTTTAACAAAATTTGCAACCGTTTTCGGTGCAATATCCGGATAAAGTTCAAGCTCGATATTGCCGCCGTCCTCAAGTTGAATTTCAGCTCTTACGATATTTCCCGTATCATCCGCATAATTTTTATATGCGTCATATTTTTCGGCAAAAGCCTTTTCATATGATTCAAATTTCTTTGCAAGTCCTTCTTCTACATTTTTCTTCGTGTAATCGATTGTAACGGTTGATGTACCTCCGTCCCAATTAACCGTTGCGCCGAACATTTCCGATATTGCTCTTAGCGGTACCATTGTGTAGTCATTCATTATAGTCGGCGATACGTCCATTACAGTTGTATCTTCAAGTGCAGTTGCCGAAGTTTTAAATGCGTGATCTTTGTCAATCCAAGTAAAATACAGATTACTTCCGTCGCAAAGTGTTATGCCCTTTGTATCTGCGTCCCACGACACGTCACAGCCAAGTGTCTCCGAAACGGCTCTAAGAGGTACAAGTGTTCTTTCTTCAACAATTACAGGCGCCATTTCGGGATGAATTTCCTCACCGTTTACCTTTACCGTAATATCACTCGCCTGTACTGTCGGAACCAATGCCATTGTCACCGTCATTATTGACGCCAATATTAAGCTTAACTTTCTCATTCTTATTTCTCCTTTTCTTACTCTTAAATTCTTCAATCATTTTTTGTGTTTCTTCAATTTCCTCTGTTGTTTTCATAAGCGGAATAAAACTTTTCGCAATCTTTCCTTTACCTCTGTGCTTTATGTAAAGTATTCCGATAATCGAAAATACAACCGCACCGATACAGTTTACCATAAGGTCTTTCATTGTATCGATTATTCCGACATCAAGATACCCTCCCTCTATAACGTACTGTCCTCCGTTATAGTTCACAATCGTACTTGTTATGCCGTTTAAGCTGACTGTGCCGTTAAGTCCGTTCGGGTTAAGCGTTGCGGAATGTATTGCATTCACGATAAAATCTTTCTGCATATCCATTCCGAAAATTTGGTCCATACCAAACTCAAAGAATTCCCAAACAACTCCGACCGTCATAGAAAAACAAAATGCCACGAACGCTACAAAAAACGGTGACATATTAATATGAAATCTCGGGTCTTGATTTAAAATATCAATAAGTGCAAAGCCTATCGCCGCCATTATAAATCCGTTAATTGTATGGAGTACGGTATCCCAATACGGAAAAATCGTATAAAAACTTTGTATCTCACCGAGTATTTCCGCCGCAAATATGAATAGTAAAATTACAACTTCAAGCATTGTCGGTAATTTTATGTTCAATTTTAAGTCTACAAATCTCGGAATGTTAAATAAAACCAAAGTTAGCAGACACAGAAATACATTGTAGAAATTTCTGTTGAATATTTCCGCAACCATTGTTAAAACAACCAGAATTTGAAGAACAAGCAGCAGTACAAACCTACCTTTTTTTCCGATCCTCTTCATAATATATTCTCCTTTAACGATAGTATAGATTATTATATCATAATCCGACATTTTTTTCAATCAAAATGTTTACAGTATGTTCACTTTTTGCAGGGTAATATTTACTGTACAAAATTTGTTTTTTGTGATATAATAAGTAAATAGAATTGATTGAACGATTTTTAGGAGCGTGTTATTATGAAAAAAAGCGATCTTACAAAACTTATTGCAATCGGTGCGGCTGTAACAGCGGCTGGCGCCCCCCCACCGGGTGTTTTTTTTTGATGCTTAT
>OATU01000089.1_pt1 | contig 98608 bp, 90 predicted proteins | sample 1516711 | NCBI WGS metagenome assembly OATU01 (sample SAMEA2579971, study PRJEB22360) | human gut metagenome | biome: human gut; feature: human-associated habitat; material: faeces | place: Denmark | collected 2008/2010 | reverse complement strand
AACTTCAAATGACTATGAGTGATCCAATCGCAGATATGCTTACAAGAATCCGTAACGCAAACACTGCTAAACATGATACAGTAGATGTTCCAGCGTCTAAAATGAAAATCGCTATTGCTGATATTCTTTTAAACGAAGGATACATTACAAAATATGACATCGTAGAAGACGGAAGCTTTAAGACAATCCGTGTTACATTAAAATACGGTGCAGACAAAAATGAAAAAGTTATTACAGGTCTTAAGAGAATTTCTAAACCGGGACTTCGTGTATACGCAAGCAAAGACGAACTTCCAAAGGTTTTAGGTGGACTTGGAACAGCTATCATTTCAACAAATCAGGGTGTTATCACAGACAAAGAGGCTAGAAAACTTAACGTAGGTGGAGAAGTTTTAGCATTTGTTTGGTAGCCCGAAAGCAACTGAAAACAGAGAAGCCATAGCCGCTTCTCCGAAAATTTAAGTGTAGGAGGTAAGGGTATGTCACGTATAGGAAGACTGCCAGTAGCAATTCCAGCAGGTGTAACTGTTGAAATCGCTGAGAACAACAAAGTGACTGTAACAGGTCCAAAAGGAACTCTTGTAAGAGAACTTCCAGTAGAAATGGAAATCAAAAAAGAAGGCGAAGAAGTTGTAGTAACAAGACCAAGTGATTTAAAGAAAATGAAAGCTTTACATGGTCTTACAAGAACACTGATCAACAACATGGTTGTTGGTGTTACTCAGGGATATGAAAAAGTTCTTGAAGTAAACGGTGTTGGTTACAGAGCCGCAAAATCAGGAAACAAATTAACATTAAACTTAGGATACTCTCATCCAGTAGAAATGATCGATCCAGAAGGTGTTGAGACAGTACTTGACGGACAGAACAAAATTACTGTAAAAGGTATCGATAAAGAAAAAGTAGGCCAATACGCAGCTGAAATCAGAGATAAGAGAAGACCGGAACCATACAAAGGTAAAGGTATTAAATATGCTGATGAAGTTATTAGACGTAAAGTTGGTAAGACTGGTAAAAAATAATTAAGGAGAGTGTGAAGATGGTTAGTAAAAAATCAAGAAGCGAAGTTCGTATAAACAAACATAGAAAATTACGTAACCGTTTCAGCGGAACTGCTGAAAGACCACGTTTAGCTGTGTTTAGAAGTAATAATCATATGTATGCTCAAATTATTGACGATACAGTTGGAACTACTCTGGTATCAGCATCTACTGTACAGAAAGATGTAAAAGCAGAATTAGAAAAAACTAACAACGTTGATGCAGCAGCATATTTGGGAACTGTAATTGCTAAAAAAGCAATTGAAAAAGGTATTAACACTGTTGTCTTTGACAGAGGTGGATTTATCTACCAGGGAAAAATCAAAGCGTTAGCAGATGCAGCTAGAGAAGCTGGATTAGAATTCTAGGAGGAGGAACACACATGAAACAAAATCGTATTGATGCTAGTCAATTAGAACTAACAGAAAAAGTGGTATCAATCAAACGTGTAACAAAAGTTGTTAAGGGTGGTCGTAACTTCAGATTCACAGCTTTAGTAGTTGTTGGTGATGGAAATGGCCATGTTGGTGCAGGTTTAGGAAAAGCTACTGAAATTCCGGAAGCAATCCGCAAAGGAAAAGAAGATGCTATGAAAAAACTCATTTCTGTTTCCTTAGATGAAAACGAAAGTATTACACATGATTTGATTGGTAAATTCGGAAGTGCTTCAGTATTACTGAAAAAAGCTCCGGAAGGTACTGGAGTTATCGCCGGAGGACCGGCTCGTGCGGTAATTGAGCTTGCAGGTATCAAAAATATCCGTACAAAATCATTGGGATCTAACAATAAACAAAACGTAGTACTTGCTACAATTAATGGATTAAGTCAGATCAAGACTCCAGAAGAAGTAGCTAAGCTTCGCGGTAAATCTGTAGAAGAAATCTTAGGCTAAGGAGGAGATTGAAAATGGCAAATTTAAAAGTTACATTAGTAAAATCTACAATCGGTGCTGTGCCAAAACACAAAAAAACAGTTGAAGCTTTAGGTCTTAAAAAACTGAACAAAACAGTTGTTTTACCAGATAACGCTGCAACAAGAGGAATGGTACAACAAGTAAGACATTTAGTAAAAGTAGAAGAAGTATAAGAAAAAGATAAGGAGGTGTCACGATGGACTTATCAAACTTAAGACCAGCAGAAGGATCAAAACATAGTGATAATTTCAGAAGAGGCCGTGGACACGGTTCTGGAAATGGTAAAACTGCCGGAAAAGGACACAAAGGTCAGAAAGCACGTTCAGGCGGCACAAGACCAGGTTTCGAAGGTGGACAGATGCCATTATATAGAAGAATACCAAAAAGAGGTTTCACTAACAGAAATACAAAAGAGATCGTTGGTATTAACGTAAGCGCATTAGAGGTATTTGAAAACGATACAGTTGTTTCAGTAGAAACTCTTATTGAAGCTGGTATTGTGAAAAATCCTAGAGATGGAGTAAAAATTCTTGGAAACGGAGAGTTAACTAAGAAACTTACAGTTCAGGCAAACGCATTTAGTGCAAGTGCAGCAGCTAAAATTGAAAGTCTTGGTGGAAAAGCTGAGGTGATCTAATGTTAAAGACATTTCGGAAAGCATTTCAAATAGAAGAGATTCGAAAGAAAATTTTCTATACATTTGCAATGCTGTTCGTTGTTAGACTTGGATCACAACTGCCTACACCGGGAGTGGATCCAACTTTTATTCAAAATTTCTTTGCAAATCAAACTGGGGAAGCGTTTAATTTTTTTAACGCTTTCACAGGTGGTTCATTTGAACAAATGTCAATATTCGCTTTGAGTATTACACCTTATATTACATCATCTATTATTATGCAGCTTCTTACAATTGCGATTCCAAAATTGGAAGAGATGCAAAAAGATGGTGAAGAAGGAAGAAAGAAAATTGCAGCATTTACACGTTATGTGACAGTTCTTTTAGCTTTAATCCAGTCAACAGCTATGGCAGTTGGATTTGGACGCAGCGGATTACTTGTAGAATATAACTTTGTGAACGCAGCAATCGTAGTACTTACATTGACAGCTGGTTCCGCATTCTTGATGTGGATTGGAGAGAGAATTACAGAAAAAGGTGTTGGAAATGGTATTTCTATCGTACTTTTGATTAATATTCTTTCACGTATTCCAGATGACTTTAATACATTATATACTCAGTTTATGAAGGGAAAGAGCCTTGCAACAGCAGGATTAGCGGCGTTCATTATCGTAGCAATCATCCTTGCAGTTATTGTGTTTGTTATTTTCCTTCAGGATGGACAGAGAAAAATCGCAGTTCAATATTCACAGAAAATTCAAGGAAGAAAAAATGTGGGGGGACAATCTACATTCATTCCGTTGAAAGTGAATACAGCAGGAGTAATTCCGGTTATTTTTGCATCTTCTTTAATGCAGTTCCCAATCGTGATCGCATCTTTCCTTGGAAAAGGTGATGGAGACGGTATCGGAAGTGAGATTTTAAGAGGATTAAACTCGAATAACTGGTGTAATCCAGAGAATATCAAGTATTCATGGGGATTGATTGTATACATTATCTTGACAATTTTATTTGCATATTTTTATACATCAATTACATTTAATCCGTTGGAAATTGCGAATAATATGAAAAAGAGCGGTGGTTTTATTCCAGGTATCAGACCAGGAAAACCAACTGTAGATTACTTAGCAAAGATTTTGAAATATATTATTTTTATAGGTGCTATTGGATTAGTGATTGTACAGGTAATTCCATTCTTCTTTAATGGAGTTTTTGGAGCACATGTTTCGTTTGGTGGAACTTCTATCATCATCATTGTAGGTGTTGTGTTAGAGACGTTAAAACAAATCGAATCACAGATGCTTGTACGTAACTACAAAGGATTTTTGAATAGTGGAAAAGGTTCTGTAAGCAGTAACAGCTTCCTTGGATACTAAAAACATAAGTAGGCAAGTAATTGTTTAGCTATTTAGCTCGTTGAATTTCAGTCTTGGTAGGATAGAAGTTCAGCGAGTTAAAATGCTATATGGATATTTTTATGGAGGAAAGCATATGAAAATTATAATGTTAGGTGCACCTGGTGCGGGAAAAGGGACACAGGCAAAGAAAATTGCTGAAAAGTATTCGATTCCTCATATCTCCACAGGAGATATTTTCAGAGCAAATATTAAAAACGGAACCGAGCTTGGAAAGAAAGCAAAGACATATATGGATCAGGGACTTTTAGTGCCGGATGAACTTGTTGTAGATTTGGTCGTAGACCGCGTAAAGCAGGATGACTGCAGCAATGGTTATGTCTTAGACGGTTTCCCGAGAACAATTCCTCAGGCAGAGGCACTTGACAAAGCTTTGGCAGCGATGGGAGAAGCGATGGACTACGCAATCAATGTGGAAGTTCCAGATGAAAACATTGTCCGCCGTATGTCGGGACGCAGAGCATGTGTGGACTGCGGTGCTACATATCATATTGTATATGCACCTACAAAAGAAGAAAATATATGCGATAACTGTCATGGAGAATTAATCTTAAGAGAAGATGACAAGCCAGAGACAGTACAGAAACGTCTGAATGTATATCATGAGCAGACACAGCCATTGATTGATTATTATACAGAAAAAAATATTTTAGTAGAAGTAGATGGTACTGTAGATATTGATGAGGTATTTGCTGCTATCGTAAACGTGTTAGGAGCGTAAACATTATGCCAGTTACAATAAAATCAGCAAGAGAAATTGAATTGATGAAGGAAGCCGGAAGAATCTTGGAGATCGTTCACGATGAATTGGGGAAAGCATTACATCCGGGAATGACAACACTTGATATAGACCGTTTGGGAGAAGAGATTATACGCAGCTATGGATGCGAGCCTTCTTTTTTGAACTATAACGGATATCCGGCATCCATCTGTGTTTCTGTAAATGATGAAGTTGTTCATGGAATTCCAAGTGCGAAACGAGTCCTGAAGGAAGGCGACATCGTAGGTTTGGATGCAGGCGTTATTTATAAAGGTTACCATTCAGATGCGGCAAGAACCCATGGAATCGGAGAGATCAGCAAAGAGGCAAAGGACTTGATCCAAGTGACAAGAGAATGTTTCTTTGAGGGAATAAAGTTTGCAAAAGAGGGCAACCATTTATTTGAAATTTCTTCCGCAATCGGCAGATATGCAGAGGAACGTGGATACGGCGTAGTTCGTGATCTGTGTGGACACGGCATCGGAACAAAGCTGCATGAGGCTCCGGAAATACCAAATTACGATATGAACCGAAAGGGAATGAAACTTCGAAAAGGAATGACTTTAGCGATAGAACCGATGATCAACATCGGAGGTTGTGCCGTCAACTGGCTGGACGATGACTGGACAGTTGTGACAAGAGACGGTTCGCTGTCAGCACATTATGAAAACACAGTACTGATCACAGAAGACGAACCAATACTTTTGACCTTATCGAAGTAAAAGAGGATGCAGTATGGAAAAATATGAAGTTGGAATGCTTGCAAGATCCAAAGCCGGACATGATAAAGGGCATGTGTATGTGATACATCAGGTGGATGAAACATATGTATATTTAATAGACGGTTCCGGCAGAAAACTTGAGAACCCGAAAAAAAAGAAAAAGAAACATGTACAGCTCATATGTGAAAAGTATGAGCTGTCCGGAGTGGACGATGTTGCAATAAAGCGAATACTAAAATTATTTGATAAGGAAACAGGGAGGAATTAGAAATGTCAAAAGCTGATGTAATTGAAATTGAAGGAACAGTAGTAGAAAAATTACCAAATGCAATGTTTAAAGTAGAATTGGAAAATGGCCATCAGGTCTTAGCGCATATCAGTGGAAAGCTTCGCACAAACTTTATCAAGATCCTGCCGGGAGATAAAGTAACTTTAGAGCTGTCACCATATGATTTGACAAAAGGAAGAATTACTTGGAGAGATAAATAAAAAAGTATTGACTTTAAATAAAAAATAATGCTATAATGTAAAACGAACGTTTTCTAGTATCTAATATTAGAAAACGTGGTAAATACAGGCAAAGCAGTGGATGAAAGGAGGATTTGACGTGAAGGTTAGATCATCAGTTAAACCAATTTGCGAAAAATGCAAAATCATTAAAAGAAAAGGAAGCATCAGAGTAATCTGTGAAAATCCGAAACACAAACAAAGACAAGGATAATTATCGTTGTCGATTTTGTGCGTGAGAGCACAAACATTATTTAGGCGGCTGTAGTGTGACACGCCAGGCGGTGTGGAAACACTATTAATATACAGGGAAACTATTCCTCGATGTATATTGCTTATAATACCCGGTGTCATTTCCGGGAAAGGCTGTAGTATCTAGCAGCTGGGTACGTTATGATGTACCCCAATTTGAGACAATATTAACCAATGGGAATAAATATCTGCACACATTTCAGGCGATATTTTATCGGGCTGCAGTTATTTATTTACTAAAATTCAAGATGGAGGAAAATTACATGGCTCGTATTGCTGGTGTAGACTTACCAAGAGACAAACGTGTAGAAATCGGTTTGACTTACATCTACGGAATCGGTAGAGTAAGCGCAACAAAAATTTTGGAGGCAGCTGGAGTAAATCCAGATACTCGTTGTAGAGACTTAACAGACGAAGAAGTAAAACAGATCAGTGCTGTTATCGATGAAAGCTATCAGGTAGAAGGTGATCTTCGTAGAGAGATTGCTTTAAACATCAAGAGATTACAGGAAATCGGATGCTACCGTGGTATTCGTCATAGAAAAGGACTTCCTGTTCGTGGTCAGAAGACAAAGACAAACGCAAGAACAAGAAAAGGTCCTAAGAGAACTGTTGCAAATAAGAAGAAATAAAAGTAGAGCACTTAGCGAAAGCAAGTTGTTAAACGCAGCTTGAGGTTAGTGCGAACTTTGTTCTTCGGAACTTAATGAGTGCGAGGGAATACCGATGCACGAATTTAGTAAGAAGAACTACCTTATGAAAAGAAACAATATAACAAAAACAAAGAAAGTAGGTTAGTTTAAATGGCTAAAAAAGTTACAAAAAAAGTGACAAAGAAACGTGTCAAGAAAAACGTTGAACGCGGACAAGCACACATTCAATCATCTTTTAATAATACAATCGTAACATTAACAGATGCTCAGGGAAATGCTCTTTCATGGGCAAGTGCTGGTGGTCTAGGATTCAGAGGTTCAAGAAAATCTACTCCTTATGCAGCTCAGATGGCAGCTGAGACAGCAGCTAAAGCAGCATTAGTACATGGTCTTAAATCAGTAGACGTTATGGTAAAAGGACCAGGTTCTGGTAGAGAGGCAGCGATCCGTGCATTACAGGCATGCGGTATTGATGTAACAAGTATCAAAGATGTGACTCCGGTTCCACATAACGGATGTCGCCCACCAAAACGTAGAAGAGTGTAATAGGAGGATATAGAACATGGCAGTAAACAGAGTTCCAGTTCTTAAAAGATGTAGATCACTTGGTATGGATCCAATCTATTTAGGAATCGATAAAAAATCTAACAGACAATTAAAAAGAGCTAATAGAAAAATGAGCGAATATGGACTTCAATTACGCGAAAAACAAAAAGCGAAATTTATCTATGGCGTTTTAGAAAAACCATTTAGAAATTACTTTGCAAAAGCTTCTAAAATGAACGGTATGACAGGTGAAAATCTTATGATTCTTCTTGAGTCAAGATTAGACAATGTTGTATTCCGTATGGGATTTGCAAGAACAAGAAAAGAAGCAAGACAGATTGTTGACCACAAACATGTATTAGTAAATGGTAAACAAGTAAATATCCCATCTTACTTAGTAAAAGCTGGAGATGTTATCGAAATCAAAGAAAAACACAAAGGTTCACAGAGATATAAAGATATCTTAGAAGTAACAGGTGGAAGATTAGTTCCAGAATGGTTAGATGTAAATGCAGAAGGCCTTCAGGGAACTGTAAAAGAACTTCCTACAAGAGAAGTTATCGATGTTCCTGTAGACGAGATGTTGATTGTCGAATTATATTCTAAATAATCCCTAGGATTATTTAGAAACTGATTCACCCTCAATACTTTAATAACCCAAAAGGAGGGGCTTTGTAGTGTTTGATTTTAATAAACCCAATATTGAAATTACTGAGATTTCAGAAGATAAGAAATACGGAAGATTTGTTGTAGAGCCTTTAGAGAGAGGTTATGGAACAACACTTGGTAACTCTTTGAGAAGAATTATGCTTTCTTCATTACCTGGAGCTGCAATCAGTCAGGTGAAAATCGATGGAGTTTTACATGAGTTCAGCTCAATTCCGGGAGTAAAAGAAGATGTTACTGAGATTGTAATGAATTTAAAATCATTAGCTATCAAAAATACTTCAGAAACAGACGAACCAAAGACTGCTTACATCGAGTTTGAAGGTGAAGGTGTAGTTACTGCAGCTGACATTCAGGTAGATCCGGATATTGAGATTATGAATCCTGATGCGGTTATCGCAACTTTGAATGGCGGAGCTGACAGCAAACTGTACATGGAACTTACAATCACAAAGGGCAGAGGTTATGTGAGCGCAGATAAGAATAAAAAAGAGGATTTACCAATTGCGGTAATTCCGATTGATTCTATCTATACACCGGTAGAACGTGTAAATCTTACAGTAGAGAATACACGTGTTGGTCAGATTACAGATTATGATAAGCTGACACTTGATGTATATACTAATGGTACATTACTTCCGGACGAAGCAGTCAGTCTTGCAGCGAAAGTGCTCAACGAACACTTGAAATTATTCATCGATTTATCAGAAGTTGCTCAGGCAGCGGAAGTTATGATTGAAAAAGAAGACGATGAAAAAGAAAAAGTGCTTGAGATGAGCATTGATGAATTAGAACTTTCTGTTCGTTCATATAACTGTCTGAAGAGAGCAGGAATCAATACAGTTGAAGAGTTAACTAATAGAACTCCTGAAGATATGATGAAAGTACGTAATCTTGGACGTAAATCTTTAGAAGAAGTATTAGCTAAATTAAAAGAGCTTGGTCTTGAACTGAGCCAAGGTGAAGAGTAGAGCACTTAGTGAAAATTATGTTAGTCAGTAAGACCGATGGCATGACTAAGCACATGGCTAGTAAGCCCGAAGAAGCATAACCACGTGTCAAATGGAGGATAATTATTATGGCAAAATATAGAAAGCTTGGAAGAACATCAAGCCAAAGAAAAGCATTAATCAGAAATCAGGTAACAGCTTTACTTAACAATGGTAAAATCGTTACAACAGAAGCAAAAGCAAAAGAGATCCGCAAAGTTGCTGAAGGTCTTATCGCTTTAGCTGTAAAAGAAAAAGATAACTTTGAAGAAGTAAAAGTTATGGCAAAAGTTGCTCGTAAAGACAAAGACGGCAAGAGAGTAAAAGAAGTTGTAGATGGTAAAAAAGTTACTGTTTATGATGAAGTTGAAAAAACAATCAAAAAAGATATGCCTTCAAGATTACATGCAAGAAGACAAATGTTAAAAGTTCTTTATCCTGTAGTTGAAGTAAAAGATGGCAAGAAGAGAAGTGCAAAAGAAGTTGATTTAGTGGAAAAATTATTCACAGAGATCGCTCCTAAATATGAGAGCCGTAACGGTGGTTACACAAGAATCGTAAAAATCGGTTTACGTAAAGGTGATGCCGCTATGGAAGTTCTTCTTGAATTAGTGTAAATCAATAGTGATTAGAATACCCGACAACTTGCTGTCGGGTATTTTTGCATAAAGGGATATAAAGGGGACGATGAGTATGGTCACAATAAAAGATATCGCGGAAAAGGCAGGAGTCAGTACGACAACTGTTTCCAATGTAATTCACGGAAAAACAAAAAAAGTATCACCTGCCAATATCGAAAAAATACAGAATCTTATCAAAGAGATGGGATATGTTCAAAAGATGGGACTTAGAGTGTTGAGACATGGAAACTCAAGGCTTATCGCAGTTGTGATAAACTCGCATAAAAAATTTGATGAGGCGATTTTGGCAGATCCTTTTTATGGCAAAATTCTCGGGTTTATTGAGGAAAAAATAAGAACACTTGGATATTATATGATGTTCTATTCGGCTGATAATCTAGATGACATTTTCCGGATGGTGATGGCCTGGGACATTGATGGTGTTGTGACATTATCTTTCACAAAGCGAGATTGTGAAAAAATGTATTATATGATAGAAAAGCCGGTCGTGTCAATTGACGCATATGGCGAATTGGAAGGGAATCAGATTGTGCCGAATATCGGACTGGATGATATAAGTGGTGGTTATATGATGACGCAGTATCTTTTGAATATTGGTTATGATCAGATATTTGTCTGTGCATCAAGGGATCATGGTGTAGACCACATGCGATGGGAAGGGGCACAGCAGGCGCTGGGACATTTCAGACAGAGAGAAGCAAAAGTTTACTTTATGGCGCTTGGCAGAAGCCGCTCAGAGAGAGAAAAGCATTATGCAGAACTTGTCAGTCAAATTCCATTTGCAAAGAAAACAGCAGCATTCTTTCTTTCAGACATGTTTGCAATTGAGGCAATGAGCTTTCTGGCGGATAGAAAGATAAAAGTTCCGGAACAGATTGGGATTGCAGGATATGATGATATTAATTATGCCAGATACACTACACCTAAGCTTACAACGGTTCATCAGAATATAAAAGAACGGGCAGTAAAAGCAGTTGATACGCTGATTTCTTTAATTGAGCAAAAAGAAGGAGAGTTTCCAGACCTGGAGATGGAATTTCGATTTCCGGTTACGTTGATCACACGGCAGTCTGTGTAGAAAATAGTTCAGAAGAGAAAAATAGAAAACATGAAAGTTGCAAAAGTGATTGTTCATTATTTACAATTTTCATGTTTTTTTTGTGCGAAAATCTTTGATTTTCTTGTCTATTTTATAGGTTATGTATATAACCTATTTACACATAAATAAATGAGTGATATCTTTAAAACAAGATAAGTTACATACATAACTTTGACAGAGTATGACATAGAAAAAGGAGGAAATGAGATGAAAAAAGTACTGATTGCGACACATGGAAAAATGGCATCCGGAATGAGTCGCACAATACAGCTTTTGGTAGGAAACATGGCAGAGATTACAACAATTGATGCATATGTAGAGCCCGATGACGATATTGAAACTCAAATGAGTCAGTTTTTTGAACAGGCTGGCGAAGAAAAAATTTTTGTATTCACGGACATACAAGGGGGAAGTGTGAATCAGAAGCTCTTGAAGTACAGTGAGAGGAAAAATGTGGTATTGATTACCGGAGTGAATATACCAATTCTCATACAAATTATGTTTGCAGATGATGATGTGACTGTCGATGAACTACAGAAGATGATTGAAGAGGCAAGACAGGAACTTAAACTAGTAAGTGCAGATGGGTGTCTGGTTGAGGAAAATAAATTGAAAAAGAGTACTCAAGAAAAGAAACAAGTTGTGAAACAGCCGGAAAACTATGAAAATTCAACAGCGAAGATTGCGGCATTGCGTATTGATGACAGATTGATTCATGGTCAGGTAGCAATGACATGGACAAAGCAGCTGAAAGTACAGGGAATTGTGGTTGCAAACGATGAGGCGGCAAATGATCCGACACAGAAGATGGCATTGAAAATGGCAGTTCCGGCAGGGATTAAAGTGCTGATTAAGCCGGTTCAAGAGGCTATTCGAATGCTGAATCATCCAAAAGCAGAAAAAATGCGAATTCTTGTTTTGACAAGAACTGTGAAAGATGCAGTGACTGTAAGAGAGAATGTTGGAGAGATTGGATTTTTGAATCTTGGAAACACAGGAAGATTTGATGGAATTGAGGCATCGAAAAAGCAGAGTTTATCACCGACTATCATGCTTACGAAAGAGGAGATACAAAGTTTGAAAAAACTAGTGGAATTGGACGATAAAGTTTGTATGCAGCAAGTTCCAAATGATGAGCAGAAACTTGTGAAAGATGTACTTGGGAAACTGGATGAGTAACAAGAGATAAAAGGAGGAGAATGAACAATGGTAGAAGCATTTTTAGTGGCATTAGCAGTATTTATCTGCGTTGGAGGGGCAGAGTTAGCAGGATTTACAATGTTAAACAGACCGATTGTAATCGGACCGCTTGTAGGACTGTTCCTGGGAGATTTATCAACCGGAGTGACTGTAGGCGCAGCGTTGGAAGCTGTTTTTATGGGAGTGGTAAATATCGGTGGAGCATCTGCGGCGGAGCCTGGAATTGCTACAGCAGTAGGCACAGCGTTTGCGATCATGATGGGAAAAGGCAGTGAGGTTGCACTGACTTTGGCACTCCCAATTGGAATTTTGGGATTACAGATTAAGACACTTTTATATATTTTTATTGTCGGAATGTTTGCGAAGACATTTGACAGGCTGGCGCAGGAGGGAAAACAAAAGCAGATTACTGCACTGCATTATGGACTATGGGCAGTGAATTGGGCTTTGTATTCTCTGGTTGCATTTTTTGGAATCCTGTTTGGATCGGAGGCAGTAAGTGCATTTCTTGAATGGATACCGGACGTAGTTATGAATGGTCTGACTGTATGCGGCGGACTTCTTCCGGCTGTTGGTATGGCAATGCTCATGAAGATGCTTTGGGACAAGAAAATATGTATGTTCTTTTTCCTGGGATTTATTTGTGTGGCATATTTGGAATTGCCACTTGTGGCACTTGCTGTTCTTGGCGTGATCATAGCAGTAGTGATTGGAATGAATGATTACCAAATGAGTAAACTAGCGCAGATGAGACCTGTGTATGCAGGCGATCTAAAAGATACAGAATTAGATGAGGAAGAGGAGGAATTTTTCAATGAGTAAGCTTGTAAAATCTGTTTCGGCAGAAGAAAGAAAATTTTTAAGAAAAGCATTCTGGCGGTCTGCAACATTGTATGCGGCAGTAAGCCCGGCAAAACAAGGAGCATCTGGGTTTTGTTATTCACTGATGCCGGCGCTTAATCATTTTTACAAAGATCCGGAAAAGAAAAAAGAGGCGCTTTCGAGAAGTATGTCATACTTCAATACAACGGTTCCGTTTTCGACATTTATTATGGGACTTGTAGCTTCTATGGAAAAAGAAAATAGCGAGAAACCGGATTTTGATACGGCATCGATCAATGCTGTAAAATCAAGTCTTATGGGACCTCTTGCAGGGATTGGAGATTCTATCTTTTGGGGTGTGCTCCGTGTGATCGCAGCGGGAATTGCAGTCAGCATGGGACAGAGCGGAAACGTATTGGCACCACTTGTGTTTTTAATACTTTTTAACCTTCCGTCTATTTTAGTTCGTTATTACGGAACATTTTTAGGATATAAACTTGGTTCACAGTATATTCAGAAAGTATATGCAAGTGGTCTGATGAATATTTTGACGAAGGCGGCGAGTACAGTTGGTCTGATTATGGTCGGAGGAATGACTGCTCAGATGGTGACATTCACTTCAAAGCTGGAAGTGAGCATGAAGGGGGAATCTGTGATGAACCTTCAGAATATGCTTGATCAGATTTTTGTTGGAATTGTACCGCTTGGAATCACCTTACTTTGTTATTATCTGCTGAAAAAGAAAAATGTCAGTATCACAGTATTGATTCTTGGAGTGATCGTACTTAGCATTGTGTTATCGGTTTTGGGAATTGCATAAAAGAAGAGGAGAAGGACAATGAGTGAATGGTGGAAAAAATCAGTTGTATACCAAATTTATCCGAGAAGTTTTAAAGACTCTAACGGAGATGGATTCGGAGATTTGAACGGAATTATAGAAAAATTGGATTATATCAAAAAGCTTGGGGCAGATGCAGTCTGGCTGAGTCCTGTGTTTGATTCTCCTCAGGATGATAATGGGTACGATGTCCGTGATTACCGAAAAATATATGACAAATTTGGAACAAACGAGGATATGGACCGCCTGATCGAAGAGGCACATGCCCGTGGAATCAAAATTATTTTGGATCTTGTGGTAAACCATACTTCGGATGAGCATGAGTGGTTTGTGGAGAGCTATAAATCCGATGACAATCCGTACAGTGATTTCTATTTTTGGAAAGACCCAAAAGCGGATGGAAGTGAGCCGAATAATTGGGGCTCCAGCTTTTGTGGAAGCGCTTGGGAATATGCGGAGACAAGAGGACAATATTACCTGCATTTCTACACAAAGAAACAGCCGGATTTGAATTGGGAAAACGAGCAAGTGAGACAGGCAGTCTATGACATTATGAAATACTGGTTTGATAAAGGGGTAGATGGATGGCGAATGGATGTGATTGCATCAATTTCCAAATATACCGATTTCCCAGATTATCCGCAGAAGCCAGGGCAGAAGTATTACACAGGGTATATGCATAGCAATGGTCCGCGTCTGCATGAATTTCTGCAGGAGATGAACAGAGAAGTGCTCTCAAAATATGACTGTATGACAGTAGGAGAAGCACCAGGGTCGACTGCTTCGGAGGCAAGTCTGTTCAGCAATCCAGAGCGGAAAGAGCTGAATATGATATTTACGTTTGAACATATGAATATTGACCGTATTCCAGGATCTGTAAACCGAAAATGGGCGCTGAAACCATTTTCATTGGTAGAACTAAAAAGAGTCATGAGTGAGTGGCAGAACAAGGTAAATGGAGTGGGTTGGAACTCTTTATATTTTGAGAATCATGATCAGCCGAGAGTGATTTCCAGATGGGGAAATGACCGTGAATATCGTAAGGAATGTGCAAAAGCATATGCAACGGTATTGCATGGTATGCAGGGAACTCCTTATATATACCAGGGAGAGGAAATCGGTATGACGAATGTGCAGTATGAATTAGACGAATATGACGATGTGGAAATTCATAATGCGTACAAAGAATTAGTGGAAACTGGCAAGAGTATCAGCAGAGAAGATTTTCAAAAGGCGGTTTGGAACAAAGCACGTGACAACGCACGTGTACCGATGCAGTGGGATGACAGTGACAATGCAGGATTTACAACCGGCACACCGTGGTTCAAAGTCAGTGACCGATATCAGGAGATCAATGTGAAAGAAGCACTTGCGGATGAAGATTCCATTTTTTATTATTATCAGAAATTGATCACACTGCGTCATACAGAAGATATTTTGACAGAAGCAGATTACCATCTGTTATTGCCGGAACATCCAGAATTATTCGTATATGAACGAACATGGAATGGAAAAAGATGGCTTGTGGCAGCGAATCTGTCAGAAAAAGAAATTTCATTGGAAGAGGTAAGAGATTGTCTGGATGAAACTATGAAGATTGTCATCAGCAATTATAAACGAACAGAAATTCCTGAGACATTTCTTCCTTATGAAGCATGGATTGCAGAAAAAATAGGATAGATGTGATAAAGAGGGGGATGGATATGAAAGACGTGAGGCTGGCGGCATTTGATTTGGATGGGACACTGTTGGATTCTGCAAATAAAATAAGTGATTTTACAATTCGACAGATTCAAAAGGCGATAGACAGAGGAATTGAGATTGTCATTGCCACTGGAAGAAGCGTGCCCCTATTTCCGGAAGAATTGAAAAGAGTGAGTGGAATACGTTATGCAATAGTGGAAAATGGGGCAGGTATATACGATCTGAAAAATCAGAGATTTCTTTTTCGCAGGACAATTCCATATGACATCGTGCGAAAAATCGCAGATTGTCTGGAGGTGGCCGACGGGTTTGCAGAATTTTTTTCAGAAGGAAATGTATATTCCGATATTGAAAATATCAGCCGTCTGAATCAGGTTGACAAAGATGGTAATTTTGTTTCATATTTCAGACAGAATCATACCTTCGTAAATCATCTGAAAGCACAGGATAGACTGCTTGAAAATATAGAGAAGATTAATTTATTTTTTGTAAATCAGAATGTACAGGAAAAAATCAAAATGGTGCTGAAAGAGGAAACGGAAGTTTCAGCGACTTCTTCTATTGCAGATAATATAGAACTTCAAAACAGTAGTGTAAGTAAGGCATCGGGTCTGAAATGGCTTTGTGATATGCTTGGTATTAAAAAAGAAGAGATAATTGCGGTTGGAGACGGAGACAATGACAGAAAGATGTTAAGATTTGCAGGAATTGGTGCTGCAATGGCAAATGCTTCTGAAACAGTAAAAGGGGATGCTGATGTGATCCTTTTATCCAATAACGAGGATGGGGCTTTGCGATTTTTGTCAGAATATCTTGAGCTTGATTAAAAATAGATTGCACAAAATAGATAAGCTATTTTGTGCAATCTACTTTAGCGTTTAGGTAAAATTCTAAGAAAATTCCAAAAATCGGAGTATGCAATTATACACAAAATACGGCTGATTGTGCAATTGCTAGAAAGCAGTATATATATTATAATGAAATTAAGGGAATTATGAGATTTGGGAAAGCAGAAAAAGGAGAAAAAAGGTATGAAAATTATTAAAACAGCAGACTATAATGAAATGAGCAGAAAGGCAGCGAACTTGATCGGGGCACAGGTAATTATGAAACCAAACTGTATTTTGGGCTTGGCAACAGGATCTTCTCCGATTGGAACTTACAAAGAACTGATCAAAAGATGTGAAGAAGGAGATCTTGATTTTTCGCAGGTGAAATCTGTAAATCTTGATGAATACAAAGGACTTCCAAGAGACAATGATCAAAGCTATTATTACTTCATGAACCACAATCTGTTTGATCATATTAACATTGATAAAGCAAATACACATGTGCCTAATGGTATGGAGCCAGATGCGGCAAAAGAGTGTGCAAACTATGAAGAACTGATCAAATCCTTGGGAGGGGTTGATCTGCAGTTATTAGGTCTTGGACATAACGGACATATCGGATTCAATGAACCGGCAGAAGAATTTGACAAAGTGACACACTGTGTAGATTTGCAGGAGAGCACAATTGAAGCAAATAAACGTTTCTTCGAATCAGCGGACGATGTTCCAAGACAGGCTTATACAATGGGAATTGGCACGATTATGAGTGCAAAGAAAATTGTTGTGGTAGTAAGCGGTGAAGACAAAGCGGATATTGTAAAGAGAGCGTTTAGCGGACCGGTGACACCATCTGTTCCGGCATCTATTTTGCAGATGCATCCGGATGTGACTGTGATTTGTGATGCGGCTGCATATTCAAAAGTAGAAGCATAATCTGATCTGGAAGGAGGCGGCACAGGACAAGGACTGTGCAAAGTGTTATGATTATTAAAAATGTAAAAGTGTTTACAGAAGATAAAACATTTGAACCAGGAGCAATTGGAATTGAAAATGGTATTTTTAAGAATAATCTGTTTGACAGCGGAGAGATTATTGACGGAGAAGGCTGTTATGCAATCCCGGGATTGATTGATGTACATTTTCATGGATGTATGGGATATGATTTTTGTGATGGTACAAAAGAAGCAATTGAGAAGATTGCTGAATATGAGGCGTCTCAGGGAGTTACAACGATTGTTCCGGCAACGATGACTTTATCAGAAGAAGAGCTGATGAAAATCATGGCAAACGGAGGAACTTACGAGAACAAAGAAGGTGCGGCTGTGCTTGCTGGAATCAATATGGAAGGACCGTTTATCTGTTCGAAGAAAAAGGGAGCACAGGCAGCAACACATATTCACAAACCAGACGTTGCGATGTTCAGAAGGCTTCAGGAGGCAGCAAACGGATTGATTCGTCTCGTAGATATTGCACCGGAGGTAGAGGGGGCAATGGAATTTATCAGTGAGCTGAAGGATGAAGTGCATATTTCGTTTGCGCATACGACAGCGGACTACGATACAGCTAAGACAGGGTATGCATTGGGAGCTTGTCATGCAACACATCTGTACAATGCGATGCCACCATTTACACATAGAGAGCCAGGAGTAATCGGAGCAGCAAGAGACAGTGAACACTGTATGGTAGAGTTGATCTGTGATGGAATTCATATTCATCCGTCAGTTGTCCGTGCGACATTCCAAATGTTTGGAAATGACAGAGTCGTGTTGGTCAGTGATAGCATGAGAGCGTGTGGCTTGTCAGACGGAGATTATACACTTGGTGGACAAGATGTAAAGGTAGTAGGAAAGCTTGCGACTTTGAAATCGGACGGAGCAATTGCCGGTTCTGTCACAAACTTGATGGATTGTATGAGAACTGCAGTTAAAGAGATGGGTATTCCGCTGGAGAGCGCAGTTGCGGCTGCGACTATGAACCCTGCAAAAAGTGTTGGATTGTATGAACAATATGGCTCAATCACAGAGGGAAAAATAGCAAATGTAGTGCTGTTGGATGAGGATTTGAATATTAAAAAGATCATTATAAATGGTTAGAATAGAGATGGAGTTTATAAAGCAAGGTATATAGAAATATGTACCTTGTTTTTGTGTATAAAGAAAAAATATGTATAGTGTTTAAAAAGCAGAGGGGTGGAATTCTTGAAATTCCATCTCTCTTTGTTTGCAGATCTATATTGTGAGATTGAAAAGTAAATATACAAAATGTACAAAAATAAAAAATATATTGAAATACAAATCTACGCTATGTATAATATGTATTATCTATAAAGTTTGATATCTTGGTGAAAATGATGAAAATAGGAGGAAAAGGAAAGTGAAAAAGAAACTAGTTGCTTTTTTGATGGCGGTTTGTATGGCAGTGCCAAGCGTTGGGACAGTTGGAGCTACTGTGGAAGCAGCAGACAAAGAAGAAGCAAAGGTAATTGATGTAACCAAATATGGTGCGGATCCAACTGGTGCGACAGACAGTACACCGGCAATTAAAAAGGCTATTGAAGCGGCTAAAAAGGTAACAAAAAAATCGGATACACCTGTTGTAATCGATTTTCCGGAGGGTAGATATGATATTTATCCGGACCAGGCAGAAGAAAGAGAATTGTATATCTCGAATACAGTAGGAACAAATCAGACTTATAAAGATAAGAAGATAGGTATTCTGATTGAGGATATGGACAATGTAACGGTAGAAGGAAATGATTCATTGTTTATGTTCCATGGAAAGATGACAACATTTGCATCTATTGACAGTGAGAATGTAACATTCCAGAACTTTGAGGTGGATTTCCAAGTTCCGACAGTTATAGATATGACAGCTGTCAAAAAAGAAGGGAATGAGGTTACATACTATATTCCGGAATGCTATAACTATCAGGTAAATGGAAACAGTATCAAGTGGATGAGTGATAAGAGTCCGTATACAGAGGAATATTATTGGACATATACATTTAATGGTTCTACATATTCTCAGATTTTTGATACAAAAAACGGTCAGACATGGAGAAAACGAGGAAGCGACCAGCATGTTTTCAACAATGTATCAAAGATTGAAGATTTAGGAAATCATTGGGTAAAGATTACATATTCCAGTATGGGAACATTGGAAGAAGGATTCTGTTATCAATTGCGAGATACAACTCGAGATCATGCAGGAACATTTTTCTGGCAGAGCAAAGATGTTACTCTGAATGATTTAGATATTCGTTTTATTCATGGATTTGGTATGGTAGGGCAGTTCTCTGAAAATATTACAATGAAAGATGTGGATTTTGAGACAGACAAAGCATCTGGAAGAACAACAGCAGGTTACGCGGATTTCATTCAGATGTCAGGCTGTAAAGGATTGATTGATATTTCAGACTGTACATTTTCTAACCCACATGATGACCCAATCAATGTTCATGGTACATTCTTGCAGGTAATTGGAATTAGTGATGACAGAACAGAAGTGACTGTGCAGTACAAACATAATGAAACGGCTGGATTCCCGAATTACTATGTGGGAGATCAGGTAGAATTTTCAACATTGGGGAATATGGTTCCGGTATCTGAAAATGGGGACGTTGCAGTGAGAGAAGTTGTGAAAGTGGACGGACCGGATGGAAAAGGTGGCAAAGGAAGTCTGAACGATCTGACGAAGATTAAGCTTACATTTGACAAAGCGATTCCAGAAGGAGTACAGGTTAATCAACATGCGGTGGAAAACATTACATACACACCGAATGTGAAGATTCATGATAATATTTTTAAAGAAACTCCGACTCGTGGCGTACTCTGCACAACAAGAGGAAAAGTAGAGATTACTGATAATATGTTTGACAACATGGGGATGGCTGCGATTTATATTTCCAATGATGCACAGGGATGGTATGAATCAGGACGTACGACAGATGTGACGATCAAAGGAAATACATTTATTGTAAATCCGCTTACGGCAGGAGCTGCTGGAATCTTTGTGCAACCGACAAATAGAAATGTTGATGGAACAGTTCATAAGAATATGAAAATTGAAGGCAATACATTTTTCATGGCACAGAGTCAAAATGTATTGAATGCAAAATGTGTGGAAAATCTGACGTTTAAGAATAATAAAGTGTATCGTCAAAATCCAGATGTGACAGTAAGTGCGAAAGCGGATAAAACAAATCTTGCAGCAGGGGAATCTTCAAGTATCACTGTGACAGCAGATGGAGCGGAGCTTGGTGCAAAAGCATATCGTTTTGAAGGCTGTAAAAATGTTACAATCGAGGGTAATACATATGACGGAGGTTTAAATGCAGGTGTTGAGCTTGCAAGTACAGACAAAAACCAAGTGACAGTGAAAAATGACGTTGCAAAAGTGGGAGCAGATAACAAGCTGAATAAAGTGGGAACGATTTTCTACAAATCATCTAATGATAAAGTAGTAAAAGTATCTGCATCAGGTGTTGTGACAGCAGTGGGAAATGGAACAGCAGATGTAACGGCATATGCAGTTGCAGGAGGAAGAAAATTCGAGGCAGCTCCAATTACATATACAGTAGAAGGAGAAGCAACGGTCCAGCCGACTGCGATTAAAATTACAACAGAGACAGAAAAATTAACAGACCAAACATTGCAATATGCAGCAGAAGTGACAGCGGAAGACGGAGCGGATAAAGCTGTAACATGGTCAGTTGTTGATCCGACAACAGGTCAAGCAACAGATAAAGCAACAATCAATGAAACTTCAGGACTTTTGACAGCAGAAAAAAGCGGTGCGGTGGAAGTCGTTGCAAAGACAAAGAATGGTTTAGAAGCAAGAAAATTACTTTCTATCCAAGTGGGAGAAGTGACGCTTGCGGAGGAAATTACAATTGAGGGTGAAGATACATCTCGTTGGTCTATTCCAGAAACAAATAAGATTCATGTACAGGCAGCACAGGGAGGTACATTCAATAATCAGACACCAGCAAACTGGTTCAAGGTTCCGGTTGATAAAACTGTGAAAGAAGTGACAATTAAGATTGAAGGAAAGACCAAGAGTTCTTGGGAAGATGTAGGACTTTATCTTGGAAAAGATGCAGACAACTATGTGGCGATTCAGAGAAAACATCGCGGCGGAACAGAAGAAAATCTCGGAATGGTTAATGAAATGAACGGAGATGCAAATAACGGACGTGAACAGCTTAAAAAAGTTGAAGACCAAGATGTTGAAGAGATGTACTTTAAATTGTCAAGAGAAGGAAACAATGTAACATCTTATTATAAAGTAGAAGGAAAAGATTGGACAAAACTTGGAGAGACTGTAGAAAATACAACTTTTATTCCAGAAGGAGATGGTCAGTTTTATGTTGCATTTGGTGCAATGATGGATAAAAATGCAGATGGCAATACTTCGTATACTTTCTCTGAATTGACCGTTGATGGCAAAAAAGTGCCATTGACAAAAGACTCTGCACAGGAACTTGCAAAAGGAATTATTATCCAGGGAGAGAATAAAGAACGTTGGAATATAGAGGAAGAAAATAGAATTCACGTAAAATCAACAAAAGGTGGTACTTTTAAGGAACAGATACCGGCAAACTGGTTCAAAGTTCCGGTAGACAGTAATACAACAGAAGTATCTCTTAAGATTGAAGGGAAAACTGCAGTTGAATGGGAAGACGTAGGGCTTTATCTTGGAAAAGATGCAGACAACTATGTGGCAATTCAGAGAAAACATAGACAATCAAATGTTGGTGAACGATTCGGTATGGTTAGTGAGTCTAATCAGAGTGCAAGTGAGCAGTTGGCTGAGAGCGCAAGTGACAAGCAAGATGTAAAAGATCTTTATTTTAGATTATTAAGAAGCGATAATAAAGTCACATCTTACTATAGTGAAGATGGAAAAGATTGGACAAAATTTGGCAATGAAGTTACCAACACAACATTTATGCCAGACAGCAATGGTCAGTTGTATGTCGCATTCGGAGCTATGGGAAATGGAAATACAGAGTATGTATTCACAGACTTGAAAGTAAATAATAAGCCTGTTGCCTTGACTCAGTCAGTATCAGATAACCTTCCATCTGTATCTGAGGTATCTGTAGCTTACACAGAAGCAGAAAACAAATTGACAGCGTCTTACAAATTGGGCGAAGGTTCGGATAAGATTGTGAAATGGGCAGTTTCCAGTGAAGAAAATGGATTCTATTCAGTTTTAGAAGCAAATGCAGGTGACACATTGACTGCAACTCCGGATATGAAGAATAAATATGTGAAAACAGTTGTTGTTCCAGTAAAAGATAGTGGAGTATCTGGAGACATCGTATGGTCATCTAAGGCAGTGAAAGTGACAGGAGAAGGACTGGATGCAGGAAACGCAAAATCTGCAAATGCACGGTTAGCTAAAGCAGACATTACAGGACTTACAAAAGGATTTGAATTCGACAAAAATACATTGACATATCTTACAATGGCAACAACAGAAGAGAAAGAACTCAATGTAGAATTTGCGGCAGAAGACAAAAATGCAAAAGTTGAGACTGTATTCAATGATAAAGTGGTACAAGGTAACAAAGGTAAACTGACACTTACAAGTGGACGTAACTTGATTGAAGTGACAGTAACTGCAGAAGATGGTATTACAAAGAAATATTATCGTTTCACCATTTTCCGTGATGGAGATGATAATGCAAAATTGACTTCTTTGAAAGTAGATGGGCAAACAGTTGAATTAAAAGACGATGTATACGAATACAGAGTTGATGTGAATAAAGCAAAAGAAGTTGCATTAGAAGTAGTAGCAAACGCATCTGCAAAAGTAGCAATGTCATTCGAGGGTAAAGTTGTAAAAGACAACAAAGTAACTTTGCAACCAGGCAGCAATATGGTGAATATTATCGTGACACCAGAAACGAGTGCAGAGCCAACACGTTACGCAGTAAATATTAAAGTTCCGGATCCGACAAATGCAAATCTGGAAAGTGTTGTATTCAGTGACAATGTAAAATTAGATAAGAAGTTTGAAAAAACAACGACAGAATATACTGGAATCGCAACTTCTTCTGCAATAACAATAGATGTGGCAGCCGAAGAAAAAGATGCGACGGTAAAAGTAACTGTCAATGGAAAAGAACAAAAAGAACTCAAGAAGGTTAAACTTGTAGAAGGAGACAATACAATTGTAATTGAAGTGACTTCTCCGGACAAGAAAGAGAAAAAGACTTATACATTCGAGTTAGAAGGAAAGAGTGTTATCTATCTTTCTGATTTGGAGCATAAGAATAATTCGACAAATGGTTGGAGCAATAAACCATTTGGAATGGATAAGACTTATGAAGGAAATCCAATTAGACTGGTAGAAGATGAAGAACAGAATATTCGTACATTTGAAAAAGGTGTATGGTCTCATGCTACTGCAAATATTTACTACGACTTGGAAAACAAAGGTTATAAAGAGTTTGAAACGTACGTGGGGGTAGATGCAGCACAGCTTGGAAAACCTGGCTCAGTAACATTTAAAGTGTTTATAGATGAGCAAGAAGTATTTACTTCAACAAAAGAGATGGTTCCAGAAGATATTATGCAACATGTTAAAGTTACGATTCCAGAGGGAGCAAAAGAGCTTCATTTGCAGGCATTGATGGGAGCAAGTGATAGCAACGACCACGCTGACTGGGCGGATGCAAAATTTGTCACAGCATTTGATGGAGGAGAAGAGCCGAGCGTACCAGTAGAGAGTGTAGCAGTGACAGCTGACAAGAAAGAGTTAAAAGTTGGCGAGACAGCACAGGCAACAGCGATCGTAACACCAGATAATGCAACAAACAAAGAGGTAACATGGTCTGTATCAGATAAAGAGGTAATTTCTGTGGATAACACTGGAAAAGTAACAGCAAAAGCAAAAGGAACAGCAGAAGTTATTGCAACAGCCGAAAATGGCGTAAGCGGGAAAGTGGTAATCACAGTGACAGAAAAGGATACGCCGGTAGAGCCAGATGTAGAAGTAGAAAGTATCGAAGTGACAGCAGCAGACACAGAACTGAAGGTTGGAGATACAACAAAAGTAACAGCACAAGTGTTACCGGACAATGCAACAAATAAAGATGTGACATGGTCTGTATCGGATAAGAACGTGCTTTCAGTGAGCGAAGATGGAACAGTAACAGCGAAAGCAAAAGGAACAGCAGAAGTTATTGCAACAGCCGCAAATGGCGTAAGCGGGAAAGTGGTAATCACAGTGACAGAAAAGGATACGCCGGTAGAGCCAGATGTAGAAGTAGAAAGTATCGAAGTGACAGCAGCAGACACAGAACTGAAGGTTGGAGATACAACAAAAGTAACAGCACAAGTGTTACCGGACAATGCAACAAATAAAGATGTGACATGGTCTGTATCGGATAAGAACGTGCTTTCAGTGAGCGAAGATGGAACAGTAACAGCGAAAGCAAAAGGAACAGCAGAAGTTATTGCAACAGCTGAAAATGGCGTGAGCGGGAAAGTTACAATTGAAGTAACAGAAAAAGATATTCCAGTAGAACCGGACAAAGCTGACAAATCAGATTTACAAGAATTGGTAGATAAATACAGCGAACTGAAAGAGAAAGATTATACAGCAGATAGCTGGAAAGGCTACCAGGAAGCAATGGATACAGCAAAAAAAGTGCTGGCAGATGAGGATGCAACTCAGGAAGAAGTAGATGCAGCAAGCACAGTGTTGAAAAATGCGGTTGATAAGCTGGTAAAAGTGGATGAACAAAAGAAACCAGAACAAAAACCATCTGATTCAAATAAAGATAAGAATCAGGAAAAACCGGTTAAAACAGGGGATACAATGACAGTATTACCAGTTGCGGTTCTTATGGCAGCATGTGTAGCGGTAGTTGCAGTATTTGTGCGTAAGAGACGAGAGGGGCGTTCATAAGAAAATAGAACGAGAGGTTTAAGACCTCTCGTTTTTTAATGTCAGCAACACGGAAAATTGTGTCGCTGTTTTTTCAATCGTTGTTGTACCACCCATTAGCTGCATCATTTTTACAGTGCTCTTCAATCCGATCTGATTGCTTTCTATGGCAGAGAAATCTTTTTTGACAGTGTTTGTAAGCTTGATGGTAATGGAATGTAGTGCTTGTGTGACTGTGACGGTTATCCTATCCTGCTTATCTCCGTATTTGATAATGTTGGAGAATAGATTTGAAAAAATGCGTTTCAGCATCGTTACATCACAGAGAAAAAAGAACGTACTCTCAGGAAAGGCAAGTTCTGTCTGAAAACCAACCAATTTCAGAAATTCACAGTGCTCCATCAAAATCTGTCTTAACAGAGCGTAATTTTGAGAGTGCAGTTCCGGTGTCTCAGTGGGATCAAATACGAGCGCATACTCAAACATACGATCTGTCATTTCTTTGATGTCCGCTGTCTTTTGCAGACAACGGTTTAAATATTCCTCTTGCTTATCAGGGCGTTTTTGCTGCTTTAAAATTTCCAAATATCCATTCAAAATGGTGAGCGGTGTGCGAAGGTCATGTGACATCGCGGTAATTAAGTCCTGATTGGCTTTGCGGCTCTCCTGCTCGGACTGTATATTTTCGTCAAAGGCGATGCGGAGATGATCAAGTTCATGGGAGAGGATTCCGATTTCATTTTTTTGGTAGTCTGGAAAAGGATGTGACAGATCGCCACCTGCCATCACGAGCACATCGTCTTTTAAGCGAATGATCTGTTTCATTTTCCGGCTGACAAAAAAAAGTACAAGAAAAAGGAAGAATCCGATACAGACTACGAGAAGCACCATACAGTATGGGTAGAGAAAGAAGGAACTGTGGTAAAAAGTAATATGTACCTGCGCCATTCCGTTTTTAAATTGAATCGGAAAGCTGATTGGGGTTTCGCCCTCTCCACCGGTCAAAGCATAGCCGAAGTCAAAAAAACTCCGAAACGCATGTTTTTCCATGGAAATCGGAGTTTTTCCGCACAGAAAAATTCCATCTTCCAAGCCGTAAAGATAAATACCTGTATAGTCGTCCACGAGATCGAAGAAAGGCTGCATTTTTTCGATCGTTTCCTTGTCATCTTCTGAGTCTGGGATGTCATATTTGAGTGCCTCCTCATACAGCGTTCCCCAAAAGGAATCGTCGTTTAGCTGCGGGTAAAAGTTGAATTTGTCGTTCAGATAACCGAAGGTCTCATAGCGTTTTCCCCATAAGAACGAAAAAAGGAGATAGCAGAGTGCTCCGGCGAGTAGTATGACAATTGCAAACTGCGTGCGTATTTTACAGTTCTGAAATTTCTTAATCACATCGATACCCCTTTCCCCAGACCGTTCTGACGATAGTTGGATGATTCGGATCCATTTCCACTTTTCGTCTCAGATTCCGAATATGCACCGTTACGGTGTTGTTTGCGCCATAATAGTAAGGCTCGTCCCAAACAGCCTCATAGAGCCGTTCTGCAGAAAAAAGTTGTTTCCGGTTTTTCACGAGAAGGAGTAACATTCGGTACTCTGTGTCAGTCAGGTCGAGCGTTTTGCCGTCTGATAAGACTTCTTCTTTCTCTTCGTCAATGGTAAGATGACGGTATTGAAAGGTTGTTTGTGGAGGTAGTGCTTCTTTTTTTCCCTTGTAAATGTGATAGCGGCGGATGAGCGCTTTGACACGGCTGATCAGCTCACTGTAGGAAAATGGTTTGGCGAGATAGTCATCACCTCCGCTTGAAAATCCAAGTGTCTTGTCGCTGTCCTTTGTTTTGGCGCTCAGAAATAGAATTGGGGCATTTGTTATTTTACGGATTTCCAGACAGGTCTGATATCCGTTAAGTCCAGGCATCATAATATCTAAAATGATGAGGTCGAAACAAGTTGTCTGTAAGAGGTCGAGTGCGGTTTTTCCGTCTTTTGCTTCTTCTGTTAAAAAGCCCTCACCGGACAGCAGAATCTGTATGATTTCTCGAATCTCCGGGTTGTCGTCGACGATCAAAATGTGTGCATTATCCATGGTGTTTCCTCCGTGTTTTGTCTTCTATGCTTATTATAGCGAAAAAATGACAAAAATCAGAGAGACTTAAGAAATCTTAAGAATTAGTTGCGTAGTTCCTTAAGATTTTATCTGTAAAATAGACGTGAGGTGAGAAAAATGAATAAAATTAGTATTGTGATACCTTGCTTTAACGAGGAGGAGGCTCTGCCGGTATATTATGAGGAGATGAGCCGTATTATGAAACAGATGCAAGGAGTAGACTTTGAATTGCTGTTTGTGGATGATGGATCTTCGGATCGGACACTTGGGATTATGAAAAGTCTGCATGAGAGGGATGAGCGCTGCAAATATTTATCGTTTTCAAGAAATTTTGGAAAAGAGGCGGCGATTTATGCGGGACTTAGCAATGCAGAGGGGAATTATGTGGCAATTATGGATGTGGATTTACAGGATCCGCCGAGTCTGCTGCCCGAGATGTATCGAACTCTTATTGAAGAGCCGTACGACAGTGTGGCGACAAAGCGGTCTACACGGACAGGGGAGCCAAAAATCCGTTCCTTTTTATCCAATCGTTTTTATAAATTTATCAATAAGATTTCCAAGACAGAGATTGTAAGCGGAGCCAGAGATTATCGATTGATGAAACGAAAAATGGTAGATGCGATTTTGGAGATGAGCGAATATAACCGATTCTCGAAGGGCATCTTTGAGTGGGTCGGATTCCGCACAAAATGGATGGAGTTTGAGAATGTAGAACGGTCAGCAGGAGAGACAAAGTGGTCGCTGCGCAAATTATTTTTCTATTCGTTGGAAGGGATTACAGGGTTTTCGGTTGCCCCGCTTTCCTTGGCGTCCGTTGTCGGAATTTTGTTCTGTATCCTTTCTTTTTTGATAATTGTGTTTATTATTGTGCGCACGATCGTGTGGGGGGATCCGGTAGCAGGCTGGCCTTCACTTGTGTGTATCATTTTTATGGTGAGCGGAGTACAACTGCTTTGTACCGGAATTGTTGGGCAGTACTTGTCTAAGACATATTTGGAGACGAAGCATCGTCCGATTTACATATTGAAAGATTCCAGCGAGGAGAACCAATATGAACAGGCAGAAGTTTAAACAAACGATTCCGTATCTGCTACTGGGAATGTTCACACTGTTTTTTTGCTGGTTTTTTTGCGGAAGATATGGTGTATTTGGCTCGAAGGTAGACTGGATCAGTCAGCACAGCGTACTGCCGGATTATTTCCGGCAGCAGTTTTATAATACAGGACAGCTATTTCCGGAGTTTGCAGCAAATATCGGAGGAGGGCAAAATATTTATAACTTTGCCTATTATGGGTTGTATAGCCCTGTTGTTTTGATCTCGTATTTTCTGCCTTTTGTAAAAATGAGCGATTATATGATGGCTGCAGGCGTTATAAGTCTTTTAGCAGCTGTCTTATTGTTTTATAAATGGCTTTTGCGAAGAGGGATTACGAGCAGGCTTAGTTTTCTGACGGCGTTGCTTTTTTTATTGTCCGGACCGATGATCTACCATTCTTATAATCAGATTATGTTTGTCAATTATATGCCGTTTTTGTGTCTGGCATTTTTAGGTGTAGATCGGTATTTTGAGAAACAGAAAGCAGGACTCTACACGATAAGTGTATTTCTTATGATTCTGACAAGTTTCTACTTTAGCATAGGTGGAATGTTTGCGCTTGTATTGTATGTTATTTATCGGTATACCGAGGGCAAAGAGAAACTTGGAGAAAATATAAAGATTTTAGGGTTTGTGTCAGATGGATTTCGCTTCCTTTTACCGATGCTGACGGCAGTTTTGATGAGTGCCGTACTTCTTGTGCCGACGGCGATGGCGCTTGCGGGAGGACGAGAAGGAGGACATAAGACGGCACTGTCTGCGCTTTTGATTCCGGAAATTCCGATTTTCCGGGTTGTATATACGCCGTACGGTATCGGATTGACAACACTTGCGATCACGGTCCTGATTACCGGATTGACATATCGGAAGCTATATGAGAAATTTTTGCACATTGCCTGTATCGTTATTTTGGCAGTACCTTTGTTTGCCTATTTGCTTAATGGAGGACTTTATATTCGGGATAAAGTGATGATTCCATTTTTGCCGTTTTTATGTTATCTGATTGCAACTTATTTGGAAAAGCAAAAACGGCGTGAAATCTCTTTTTGGGCAGGAGCCTTGCCGTTTTTACTGACAATTGTGTTGGTGTATATGGGACGTGAACAAGGAAAATATTCAGAATATCTGGGCTGGGTGCTGGTGGATGCGCTGGTGATGCTTGTCTGCTATCTTATTTTTTATTGGAAGAAATTCGATTGGGTTCTCATCGTTGTTCCAATTGGCTTTTTGGCGCTGTATGGAGTGGTGCTGCACAAAAGTGCCGACAAGATGATCGAACCGGCATTTTACGAAGAGGTGACAAATAAGCAGATTCGAACTGAGATTGAAGAGTTAACAGAAAAAGAGAACGGATTTTACCGAATGGAGCAAAGCGGCACGACAAGTGAAAATGCCGCAAATTTGAACCGTATTTGGAATATGCAGCAGTATGTATCATCGATTTATTCGTCTTCCTACAATCCGGCGTACCAGAAATTTCGAACCGAAACATTTCTGGTGGAACAGCCATTTCGAAATGTATTGATGCAGTCTGTGACAGAAAACCCGATTTATCAGAAATTGATGGGGATAAAATACATTCTTTCTGAACAAGAAATCACAGGGTATCAACAGGAGAAGAAAGTCGGAGATGTGACAGTCTATAAAAATGAAGAAGTTCTTCCGATTGCGTATGTGACAAATCAGATGATTTCGGAAAAAGCGTATGAAGATTTGGAATTTCCGTACAGTCAGCTCGCTTTTTTGCGATTTGCTGTAGGAAAATCAGTAAATGATACAGTGAATCCGAAAGAGGTGTTGAACAGTCAGGTGAAAGAGACTGGGGCAGAGATTCCGATGGAAGATACGAAGGCGATTGAAAAGATAGAAGATGGATACCATATTAAGTCAAAAAAAATTCAGAATGTGAAATTAAAAATCAGTGAGGAGGCACAGAAGGAAGAGATTCTGTTTGTGCAGTTTGAACTAAAAAATTACAAGACATCCAAGGATGTTTCTGTGTGGCTTGCAGGTGTGAAAAATAAACTAAGCGCAGGATCGCATATTTACTATAATGGCAACACAACCTTTACTTATGCGGTAAACCTAAAGGCGGGACAAACGGAAGTGAATCTGGGACTAGGAGCAGGAAACTATGAAATCCGAAACCTTCGATGCTATATCGGAAATACTGACGAATCCTTAAAGACGCTGTGCCAAAGCGAATTTAGGGTGGACAAAGCACAGACAAAAGGAAACCGAATTGTAGGAAGTGTGGACGGCGTGAAAGATGGGTATCTGATTACATCGATTCCATATGATGAGCACTTTGAAGTGAAGATAGATGGAAAAGACGTGAAGTATGAAAAAGTCAATACGGCATTTTTAGGAGTAAAGATGCCGGTCGGAACACATGAGGTAGAGATTGTGTATCATGCACCGGGATTGAAGATGGGAAAAGTATTGTCTGTGACGGGCTTGCTGCTCTTGGCTGGAATGATGCTTTGGAACAAGAAAAAGGCGTATAAGCCCCTTGACAAATATCATTTTATGGGGTAGTATTTCCTCAGAATAAGAAACGGCGAAGAAAAGAAAAAGTAATAATTGAGACGCCATACAGAAAGCTGCCGGTTGATGAGAGGCGCATGGAAAGTCGATTATGAATACATCTTGGAGCTTTGCACCGAACAGTGACATAATTCTAAGTAGGCTGCAACGGGATGGCACACGTTATCGTGCCTGAGTATTGATAGATACTTGCAGAGGCGTTTGCTGTGAAGTGAATGCGAATGAAGGTGGTACCGCGGGATTACACTCGCCCTTTATGTTAGATAAGGGGCGGGTTTTTTTAATTATAGAAAATTATATGTCATGCAATAAAACGCTCCGAAAAGTAATAAAACCGACAGACAAGAAGGAGAATGAAAAATGAAGATTTATGATGAATTGAAAGCAAGAGGATTGATTGCGCAGGTAACAGACGAAGAGCTGATCAGCAACTTGATTAATGAAGGAAAGGCAACATTTTACATCGGATTTGACCCGACAGCAGACAGTCTTCATGTGGGACATTTTATGGCACTGTGCCTGATGAAACGTCTTCAGATGGCAGGGAATAAACCAATCGCATTGATCGGGGGAGGAACAGGATACATCGGAGATCCATCTGGAAGAACAGATATGCGATCTATGATGACCCCGGAGCAGATTCAGCACAACTGCGACTGCTTTAAAGAGCAGATGAGCAAATTCATTGATTTCTCAGAAGGAAAAGCAATGATGGTAAACAATGCAGACTGGCTTTTGGATCTGAACTACATTGAATTGCTTCGCGAAGTAGGGGCGCACTTTAGCGTGAACCGTATGCTGACAGCAGAGTGCTACAAACAGAGAATGGAAAAAGGACTGAGCTTCTTAGAGTTTAACTACATGATCATGCAGGCGTATGATTTCTACGCATTGTACCAGAAATACGGATGTAATCTTCAGTTCGGTGGAGATGACCAGTGGAGCAATATGCTGGCAGGTACAGAATTGATCCGCCGTAAGCTTGGAAAAGATGCAAGTGCGATGACAATCACATTACTTTTGAACTCTGAAGGAAAGAAAATGGGAAAAACACAGTCTGGTGCAGTTTGGCTTGACCCGAATAAGACATCACCATTTGAATTTTATCAGTACTGGAGAAATGTCGCAGATGCAGATGTTCTGAAATGTATCCGTATGCTTACATTCCTTCCGTTGGAAGAGATTGACAAGATGGATGACTGGGAAGGAAGCCAGCTGAATCAGGCAAAAGAGATTCTCGCATTTGAGTTGACAAAACTTGTTCATGGAGAAGAGGAAGCGACAAAAGCACAGGAAAGTGCAAGAGCATTGTTCTCAAGTGGTGCAGCAGCAAACATGCCGACAGCAGAACTTACAGAAGAAGATCTTGTGAACGGAAGTATCGATATTTTGACAATGCTTGTAAAGAGCGGATTAGTTCCATCTAAATCTGAAGCAAGACGTGCTGTAGATCAGGGCGGTGTTGCTGTAGATGGAGACAAAGTTACTGATATTAAAGCGGTATTTGCAAAAGACGTGTTTGCAGGAGAAGGTATCGTGCTGAGAAGAGGGAAAAAGAACTTTAGAAAAGTAATCATGAAATAAGGTTCTGAAACATAGACTTATGACAGCTGCCTTATGTGGCGCAGGTGAAAGGAGTGTATAAGATGGCATTTCAAGAAGTGAAAATAGAAGACCTTTCGTTCAATCCATTTACAAAGATTGGAAAAGAATGGCTTTTGATTACAGCGGGAAATGAAGAATCCTATAATACAATGACAGCAAGCTGGGGAGGCGTTGGTGTTATGTGGGGAAAGAATGTGGTAAGTGTTTACATTCGTCCACAGAGATACACGAAAGAGTTCGTAGATCACAATGATCTGTTTACGATTGCGTTTTTTGGGGAAAACTATCGTCCGGCGCTTGCTTACTGTGGAAAAATATCCGGAAGAGACGAGGATAAGGTGAAAAATGCAGGATTGACACCGTATTTTACAGATGGAACAGTGGCGTTTGAAGAGGCGGATATGATTATGGTCTGCAAAAAACAGTATCATCAAGAGATGCGTCCGGAATGTTTTGATGTCAAAGAGAATGATGCAAGATGGTATCCGGAAAAAGATTATCATACGATGTATATGGCTGAAATTGTGAAGGTGCTTGTGAAAGAATAAGAGTGCGAAAAGAAGAGGAATCCACCAGGTGATTGAACTGGGAGGGTTCCTTTTTTTGTGCTGATAAAAATGTTTGGTGAAAGTGTATATGCAAAATGATGTCGTTTTTTGTAATTTATTAAAAGTATTAATATAAAATTTTTGTGAAAGCTTTAAAATTTCAATGAAAAAAGAAAAATATCCTATATTTTTTCTTTAAAACATATATTATACTAGCAATATCAACAAACGACGGAGCGAAACGTCGATAACAGAAGGGAGAACAAAAGTTATGAAAAGAAAATTAGCATTATTAGCAATGGCAGGATTACTCGTTGTATCTACAGCAGCATGTGGATCAAGTGGAGGAGACAATGGAGGATCTGACAAAGGCGGAGACAAATCCACATCAGACGTTGCGAACAAAGATAAACCTTTAGTATGGTTCAACCGTCAGCCATCTAACAGCTCTACAGGTGAGTTAGACAAGAACGCTTTGAACTTTAATAAAGATACATATTATGTAGGATTTGATGCTAATCAGGGTGCTGAACTTCAAGGAACAATGATCAAAGAGTACATTGAAGAAAATATTGCTACAATCGATAAAAATGGTGATGGTGTAATCGGTTATGTATTGGCAATCGGTGATATCGGACATAATGACTCTATCGCTCGTACAAGAGGTGTTCGTAAAGCTCTTGGAACAGACGTTGAAAAAGATGGTGCAATCAACAGTGACCCAATCGGAACTAATACAGATGGTTCTTCAAAAGCAGTAAAAGATGGTTCAATCGAAGTTGGCGGAAAGAAATATATTATTCGTGAGCTTGCTTCTCAGGAAATGAAGAACTCTTCAGGAGCTACATGGGATGCGGCAACAGCAGGTAATGCAATCGGAACATGGTCTTCTTCATTCGGTGATCAGATCGATGTAATCGCATCTAACAACGATGGTATGGGAATGTCAATGTTCAATGCTTGGTCAAAAGACAATCAAGTTCCTACATTCGGATACGATGCAAATAACGATGCAGTTGCAGCTATCGCAGAAGGATACGGCGGAACAATCAGCCAGCATGCAGACGTACAGGCATATTTAACACTTCGTGTTCTTCGTAACTCACTTGATGGTGTAGATATTGACACAGGTATCGGTACAGCAGATGAAGCTGGAAATGTTCTTTCAGAAGACGTATACAGATACAGCGAAGAAGAACGTTCTTACTATGCATTGAACGTAGCAGTTACAGCTGAAAACTATAAAGAATTTACAGATTCTACAAAGGTATTCGAACCAGTTTCAAATCAACTTGATGAAAAAGAACATGCAAAGAAAAAAGTATGGTTGAACATCTACAATGCTTCTGATAACTTCTTAAGCTCAACATATCAGCCATTACTTCAGAACTATGATGATCTTCTTAACCTTGATGTTGAATACATCGGTGGTGATGGACAGACAGAATCTAACATTACAAACCGTCTTGGAAATCCAAGCCAGTATGATGCGTTCGCAATCAACATGGTTAAGACAGACAACGCAGCTTCTTACACATCTTTATTGAATCAATAATAACAAAAAAGAAATGAAAAAGAGCAGATTATTGGGAAGAAGAAATTCTTCCCGATAACCTCTTTTTGAGTAAAAGAAAATAATAATACGTGTAAACAAAACAGGAGTAGAGAAGAATGGCAGATAAGAAAGAAGAAATCATCTTATCGATATGTGGCATGAGCAAGTCTTTCGGAAGAAACCGGGTTTTGGATCACATTAATTTAGATGTGAAAAAAGGAACGGTTATGGGACTGATGGGAGAAAATGGTGCTGGTAAATCTACGATGATGAAGTGCCTTTTCGGTACATATCAAAAAGATGAAGGAAAAATTTTCCTTGATGGAAAGGAAGTAAGTTTTTCAGGTCCAAAAGATGCACTGGAAAACGGAATCGCAATGGTTCACCAGGAATTGAACCAGTGCTTAGAAAGAAATGTAGTTGACAATCTATTCCTCGGACGCTATCCGCGCAACTCAATGGGAATCGTGGATGAGGGAAGAATGAAAAAAGAGGCTTCCGAGCTTTTTAGAAAACTTGGAATGACTGTCAACCTGACTCAACCGATGCGGAATATGTCCGTATCACAGCGGCAGATGTGTGAAATTGCAAAAGCGATTTCTTACAATGCAAAAGTAATCGTTCTCGATGAGCCAACATCCTCATTGACAGTTCAGGAAGTTGAAAAGCTGTTTGAGATGATGAATATGTTGAAAGAACAGGGAATTTCCTTAATTTATATTTCGCATAAAATGGATGAGATTTTCACGATTTGTGATGAAGTATCCGTACTACGGGATGGAAATCTTGTTATGACCAAACGGTCAGAAGACACAGATATGAATGAGCTGATCGCTGCGATGGTTGGACGTTCTCTTGAGAATCGTTTCCCGCCGGTAGACAATGAACCAAAAGAACCGATCTTGTCTATCCAGCATTTGTCAACGAAATTTGAGCCTCATTTGCAGGATATCTCCTTTGATGTAAAAAAAGGTGAAATTTTTGGATTGTACGGTTTGGTAGGAGCAGGACGTACAGAGCTTTTGGAGACAATTTTCGGAATTAGAACCAGAGCGGCAGGACGTGTTTACTTTAACAACCATCTGATGAACTTCGGAAGTGCAAAAGAAGCGATGGAGCATGGATTTGCGTTGATTACAGAGGAACGTAAGGCAAACGGATTGTTCTTAAAAGGAGATTTGACATTTAATACAACAATTGCAAATCTCAGTCAGTACAAATCCGGACAGTTGTTGTCTGACGCAAAGATGACAAAAGCGACTTCGAATGAGATTAAGATTATGCATACAAAATGTATGGGACCAGATGATATGATTTCAAGTTTGTCAGGAGGAAATCAGCAGAAAGTTATTTTTGGAAAATGGCTTGAACGTGAACCTCAAGTGTTTATGATGGATGAACCGACACGAGGAATTGATGTTGGTGCAAAATATGAAATCTATGAATTGATTATCAAAATGGCAAAGCAAGGAAAAACAATCATTGTTGTTTCGTCTGAAATGCCGGAGATTTTGGGAATCACAAACCGTATTGGTGTTATGTCTAATGGACATCTTGCGGGAATTGTTAATACAAAAGACACAAATCAGGAAGAGCTCTTAAGGCTCAGTGCAAAATACCTATAATGAGGGAGAATGATAGATATGGCTAATGGAAACAGTAAGATTCTTACGGAAGAGCAGGAGTTAAAGCTCCGCAAACCGATTGAGGATCATGTGGGTAAAATTCAGGAAAAAATTGACAGCCTCAGAGTAGATGGTACAGAAAAAGTTGTTCATCTTCAGGGCATTATAGACAGAATGAAAAAAGACCGAAGCCTTACAAAAGGGGAAAAAGAGAACCGGATTCAAGAGGCAAAACGGGAGCTGGAGAAAGCAAAAGCTGTTGAGGCAAAAAATAAAGATCAGATTTCAAAATTGATTTCAGAAGCAGAAGCTTACTTGAAAGAACATTTTAACAAAGATTACTACAATGCAGTTTTAGAAAGCTGTGCACAGCAAAAAGTACAGGCAAAAGAAAACTATAAAGCAAGACTTGTAGAATTGGAAAAAGAGCATCAGGGAATTGTTGCAAAACTTTCTGATCACAATGAAATTAAAGATGAGAAGTATGTTTACAAAAACCGCCTGTTTGATGCGAAGATTCAATATCAGAAAGAACTTCAGGAAATCAAAGACAGAAGACATGCAGCTTACAATTACAAATATCATTTGATTGATTTACTGCGTATGTCAAAATTCACTTTCCTGGAGACAAGAGCACAGAAATGGGAAAACTACAAATATACATTTAACCGCAGAGCATTTTTCTTACAAAACGGTTTGTATATTGCGATTATTTTAATCTTTATCATGTTATGTATTATTACTCCAATGGTAAAAGGTTCACCGTTACTTACTTACAACAACGTATTGAATATTTTACAGCAGGCTTCGCCTAGAATGTTCCTTGCACTTGGTGTAGCAGCATTGATTCTTCTTGCAGGTACTGACCTTTCTATCGGTCGTATGGTCGGAATGGGTATGACAACCGCAACAATTATCATGCACCAGGGTGTCAATACAGGTTCTGTATTCGGACATATTTTTGATTTTACAAAAATGCCGCTTGGAGCAAGAGTGATATTAGCACTTGTAATGTGTATTTTGTTATGTACAGTGTTTACAACAATTGCCGGTTTCTTTACCGCAAAATTCAAAATGCACCCATTTATTTCAACAATGGCAAACATGCTTGTAATCTTCGGTCTTGTTACATATGCGACAAAAGGTGTATCCTTTGGTGCGATTGAACCAGCGATTCCGAATATGGTAATTCCGAAAATCAATGGATTCCCAACAATTATCCTTTGGGCAGTGGCTGCAATCGTAATTGTATGGATCATTTGGAATAAGACAACATTTGGTAAAAACCTGTATGCAGTAGGTGGAAACCCAGAAGCAGCATCTGTTTCAGGTATTTCCGTATTCTGGGTAACAGTTGGTGCATTTGTTCTTGCAGGTGTTCTTTATGGATTTGGTTCATGGTTAGAATGTGTGAGAATGGTTGGTTCCGGTTCAGCGGCTTATGGACAGGGATGGGAGATGGATGCCATCGCAGCCTGCGTAGTAGGTGGTGTATCATTTACAGGTGGTATCGGTAAGATCTCAGGAGTTGTAGTTGGTGTATGTATCTTCACAGCACTTACATATTCTCTTACAATCCTTGGTATTGACACAAACCTTCAGTTCGTATTCTCAGGAATCATTATTCTTGTAGCAGTAACATTGGACTGTTTGAAATATGTTCAGAAAAAATAATTTTATTTTTACAAAAAGAGAGTCAGAAGCTATTCTGGCTCTTTATTTTGTTCGGGGTATGCATTGCATTTGAAGTGACATCTGATATAATAAAAATTACTATATAGACATGGAGAAGAAGGATATGAAAACATACACAGTACTTTTAGTAGACGATGAAGAAGATGTAATACAAGTCATTATGAAAAAGATCAACTGGGAAGGGCTTGGTTTTTCTGTGATCGGCTATGCGAACAACGGTGTAAAAGCGCTTGAGATGGTGGAAGAATACCAGCCGGATGTGGTGATGACGGATATTAAGATGCCATATATGGATGGCATGGAACTTGCACATCACATCAAAGAGGAGTTTCCGGCCACAAAACTGTTGATTTTCACCGGATTTGATGAATTTGAATATGCAAAAGAGGCGGTTCATTTAGAAGTTGAGGAGTACTTGTTAAAGCCGGTAAATTCAGTTGAACTGACCAATGTGTTTACGCAGATGAAGATAAAGCTTGATGAGGAGATCAGCGAGAAGAAAAACGTTCAGGTGCTGCAGAATTATTATCTGGAGTCTTTGCCACTTTTGCAGGTCAATTTTTATTCCACGCTGATAGAGGGAAGAATTCAGGCAGGGGAACTGCAGAAGTATCTTTCAGACTATCAGATCTCGTTGGAGGGACCTTGTTACTGTTGTCTTGTGATCCATACATCTTCAAGCAGGATACAGCAGGATGTGAATCCGTTGCTTTTATTTGCATCAGTTGAAAAACAGGCAAAAGAGCGCCTTGGAGAAGCTTGGAGAGGAAAGTGCTTTTCTTATTTGGGAAATAGTATTTTGCTCGTGCAGCTTCAGGATGAGCACGAGGTATCAAGGCTGACAGATGAGTGCGACCGGTTCTGCAGATATGTCAAGCGAATGGTCGGAGCTGTTGTGACTGTTGGGATTGGATTTGTCTGCGACAATATTTTGGACCTTGCACAGTCGTATGCAAGTGCAAGAGATGCGGTTTCATACCGCGCGATTTATGGGGCGTCAAGAGCAATCAATATCAAAGAGGTTGCGCCGCAGGAGGTAAGTGAACCGGATTTAAAGCAGGGGACAGATTCGTTTAATCAGCTGTTTAAGATGATTCGTTTGGGCACGGAAGAGGATATTGAAAAAGCGATTGATGAATACTTGGAGCAGATATCCTTTCAGAGAAAATCCTTACAGCAGCACTATATTTCAGTCATGGAACTGGTAAGTGAATTATATCGTTTCTCTGCAAATAACGAGATTGTGATGGATGAATTTTCCGGAGATATGAGAAAACTGTATGGAAGGCTTCTTGATATGGAGCCGCAGAGCTTTCGAAAATGGCTTTTGGATATAAGTTTCTCTTTCCGTGAGAGACTGTTAAATTCAAGAAGCAGATCGACAAAATCTTTTGTCTTAAAAGCACAGGAGTATGTTCGCAATCATTATGCAGATGAAGAGTTGTCTCTGGACAGCATCTGTAGAGAACTTGGAGTATCCAACTCTTATTTTTCTACAATTTTTAAGAAAGAGACCGGCAATTCTTTTATCGGGTATCTGACAGAGTATCGTATGGAGCAGGCTGCCCGTATGCTGATCGAGACGGGGGAAAAGAGTTATATCATAGCGAAAAAAGTAGGCTATACAGACCCGAATTATTTTAGTTATGTTTTTAAACGGCAGTTTCACACATCGCCGTCAAAATACAGAACGGAGTATATGGAACGTGAAAAATAAGTGTTTGGCATATTTGAAAAAAATAAAGCCGAAAGGGATACAATCAACCCTTATGATTGCCTTTTCTGTGGTGTCGATTTCTATCATGCTGATATTGGGGGTTGCACTCTATCTTCGATTTTCAGGGATTTCAAAAGATGAGATGGTTGGAAGCACACAAAAACTGATGGAACAGGCAAGTGAATATTTAGAAGACTATCTGGTGAGTATGAGACAGATCTCAGACACGGTTTATTATAATGTAATAAAAGAAAATGATTTTTCCAGTCAGGCTCAGAGTATTCAAAGTGGAATGAATCTTTTGTATGAAGTAAATGGAGACAATCTGCAGAGTATTGCTATCTATAATGACTATGGACGTCTGATGGCAGCGGAGCCTGTGGCGGCGGAGAAGGAAGATCCGGATGTCACAGAACAGGATTGGTATAAGAAGGCGATGGAGATTCAGGAAAATATGCACTTTTCAGTGCCGCATATCCAGAATCTGTTCGACGATGGCACGTTTCGGTATTATTGGGTGATTTCGCTGAGCCGGGCAGTGGAGATTACCGACAATGGAGTGTCGCGTATGGGAGTTCTGCTTGTAGATATGGATTACTCAGGAATTGCCCGCATGATGAAGCAGATCAATTCGGCAAACAAAGGACAATATTACTATCTGTGTGATGGAGACGGACAGATTATTTATCATCCGCAGCAGATACAGATTGCAGACGGAACAAGGAAGGAAAGCAGTCAATCTGTGGCAAAATATAAAGAAGGAGTGTATGACGAGGAATTTGAGGGAGAGCATCGAAAGGTTGTTGTAAATACAATCAGCTATACAGGCTGGAAGCTGGTTGGTGTAATTCCTCAGACGACCTTTGTTGACGGCACAATCGATATCCGGTATTTCATTGCCATGCTGATGCTTTTGATGGCGATGATGTTGATGATTATTAATCGTATTGTCTCTGTGAGGATTTCCAGCCCGATTCTGAAATTAAATCATTCTGTTATTGAATATGAAGCGGGAGAGAAACCGAAGATTTATATTGGAGGCTCCACGGAGATCAGGCATCTTGGAAACTCTATTCAGAACTCCTATGAGCAGATTGACATGCTTATGAAGAAAATCGTACTGGAGCAGAACGAACGGAGAAAAAGTGAATTGGATGCATTGCAAAGCCAGATTAATCCACATTTTCTCTACAATACGCTGGAGTCTATTACCTGGATGATTGAGGGGGAGCGAAATGACGAGGCATCGTTTATGATCACCCAGCTGGCAAGGCTTTTCAGAATCAGTCTTTCGAAAGGGCGTACGGTAATCAGTATCAAAGAAGAACTTCAGCATGCGCAAAGCTATATGAATATACAAAAAGTACGCTATAAGAACACGTTTTCAGTCATATTTGATGTACAACCTGAACTGTATGAGTATTGTATTGTAAAGCTGGTGCTGCAGCCGATTCTTGAAAATGCAATCAATTACGGTGTGGGTTCGATGGATGATTGTGGAGAAATCAAAGTGACAGGCCGCATGCAAGGAGAAAATATTATTCTTTCTGTTACAGACAATGGTCTTGGGATGACGGAGGAAGAAGTTGATTTGATCTTGACGGACAGTAAACGGATTCGCAAGCATGGTTCCGGTGTAGGGCTTGTGAATGTGAATAACCGAATACAGATTTTGTTCGGAAAAGAGTATGGTCTGGTTGTGGAGAGTGAACCAGATGAAGGGACGACAGTATCCATCTGTATTCCGGCAGTTTTGTACACGGAAGACAACCGGGAGGATCTTGAAAAAGGGCGTATGTTCCGAAAGGAAGAGACGGCAAAAGAAGTGCAGGTGAAACGAGATGATGAATAACAAAAAAGGATTTGTCCTGACAGAAGTGATTCTGATGATAATGGTCATCGGACTGGCGTTGATGATGATTTCGGGACAGAATAAAAAAGCACTGGATAAGGTTTCGGTAATTCTTGAAAATGCAGGAGACAGTCAATGGTCTGCTTTGAAGTATGGTCTGAAAATGGCGGCAGAGGAGGAGGGCATTGAACTTGCGGTTGTGGATGTAGAAGAAGGATTGGATGCAGAAGCTCAGAAAAAAGTTTTTGAACGTGAGATTGAGGATGGAGCGGATGCGTTGATCGTGCAGCCGGTGTTAGACAAGAATGATCAGGAGGTGCTGAAGAAGATTGAGAAGAGAGTACCGGTTATGCTTGTGGGTTATGAAGCGGAGAAAGGGGAAACAAGGTATGATCTTCCGGTTATAAAAGAAGACAATTATGAGATGGGACAAGCTTTGGCGGAAGAAATGCTCAAAGATTTTGAAGGAAATATAGAAGAGAAAAAAATAGGACTTCTTTTAGCGTCGACGGATTCCAATATGCTCAGCAGCCGAGAGTGTGGTTTTAAAGATGCGCTGGAAGATAAAAATGCCAATATTTTAGAGCTTTCTTTGGATTCGCTTTTAGACAGAGAGGAAAACACGGAATCGAAAGTGGATATTGTGATTGCTTTGGATGATAGCAATCTGACTGCAATTGGCGAATATTTGGCGAGCAGTCAGCCGCACGGAGAATTACTGTATGGAATAGGTCAGTCTACAGAAGCTATCTATTATCTTGATAAAGGGATTGCGGAGTGTGTTGTAGTTCCGGACGAGTTTAATGTTGGCTATCAGAGTCTGAGCGAAGTTGCAAGAAAGCTGGACCATTATTTTGAAAATATGAAGAAACAGACGGTATCATACTCGGTAATCCGAAAGGAGACGTTGTTCAGCAAAGAAAATCAAGAACTGCTTCTTACAATGAGCCAGTAGAGGAAAGGGGGAGAAAAGTGAGAAAGAAGAAAAAATGGTTGGTTGGGATGCTTGTCATCGTAAATGTATTTCTTTTGTTTGGCTGTGGAAAACGTCAGGAAACACGGGACGACAAGGTGCATATCGGGGTTACTTATTACAACCAAAGCGATACGTTTTTGAATGAGCTTCTTGCCCGGTTCAAGGAACAGTTGAAAAATCCCGAACATGAGGAGCTTGAGGCGACGGTTACGATATTAGATGCAGCGGGGTCACAGCGCACACAGGATGATCAGGTGAAGGAATTGATTGACATGGGGTGTGATGTGCTCTGTGTAAATTTGGTGGATCGGGCAGATCCGTCGGAAATTATAGACCTTGCCAGAGATCATGATGTTCCGATTATCTTTTTTAACCGGGAGCCGGTAGAGGAAGATCTAAGACAGTGGGATGAACTTTATTATGTGGGAGCAGAGGCGAAACAGTCCGGTGTGATGCAGGGAGAGCTTGCGGCTGAAGTAATACAGAAAAATACTCAGATTGACAAAAACAGAGATGGAAAGATCCAATATGTCGTATTGGAAGGGGAGGCAGGACATCAAGATTCAATCATCCGGACAGGAAATGCGGTTGATACGATAAAAAACAGTGGAATAGAGCTGGAAAAACTAAGCTATCAGATTGCAAATTGGAACCGTGTTCAGGCACAGAACAGGATGGAGCAGTTGATTAGCCAGTATCAGAACAAGATTGAACTTGTTCTTGCAAACAACGACGATATGGCGCTTGGAGCAATTGACGCTTACAAAAAGGCGAATTATACGGAATCGGCATGGCCGGTGTTTTTTGGGATTGACGGCACGGATGCCGGACTTAGAGCGCTTGCAGATTCAGAGCTGTCGGGAACAGTATATAATGATAAAGAAGGACAGGCAAAGGCGATGGCGAAGATGGTTGAGGCAATTGGAACAGACGAAGAGATTGCCGAGAAATATGTTTATCTGCCATATATAAAAGTGACAAGCGAGAATATTGGAGAATTTCTTGAGAAATAAAAAAGAATAAGGGGTATAAAAGAGCATGAAGACATTGACAAAAGATATGAAAATTTTTTCATATCGCACGGAACCTTTAAACGGCATGGAGGGAGATGACGGAGGTTTTTCGATAGAACTTTATGGAAATGGAAATCTAAGGTATTGTGTCTATCGCCTTTTTGATGACATCAGGCTGCTTCAGATGTTTAAAGTAAGTAAAGAGGCAGTGTACGATATTTACGGGATTATTGAGAAGGCGAGAAAACGCTTGGAGCAAGTGCCGCAAAAGTTGGACAATGGTTCGGAGGATGGAATGTTGAATGAATTTTTGTTTAGCGACTTCAGCTGGGTTACTGCGGTGAATATTCAAGAAGTATTTGTCAAAGGTATGATACTGACCAATTATCAGTATTATCAGCAATATAAAGAAAATATGAAACATGAAAATACAGTCTTAGGTGTGTTTAAGGAGATTTGCAAAGTATTGAAAAGTGCGGGAATTGAGCTTTCTTTGGATTCCTGTGAGATTTGGAAAGACTGCAAATTAAAAGTGACATGGTAGACGAGTAAACAGATGAAAAGTATCATAGTGAACAATATAAAGGCACTCAGCGCAAATGATTGAGTGCCTTTGTATATTTGGATTTTAACCTAGAATCGAATATACTGCACACTGTAAGGTGGAAGCGTAAGTGCACCGTTCAATGTTAGTTCGGCATCGGTTATCAATTCTGTTCCAGTTCCATTCAAATCGCCGTGATAAGCGGTATATTCCTGCTCCGAGGCATTGACAGCAACGAGAATTCGTTCGTTGTCTGTCTTTCTCTCAAAAATAAGCTGGTGGTTTTGAATGACGATATTACGATAATCGCCGTTACAAAGTGCATCGCTTTTTTGGCGAAGCGAGATGAGATGGCAAAGCCAGTCTGTCAGTTCATTTGGCTTTGGCTCTTCAAAACACGGACGAAGTGCATAGTCGTTATCGGGAGCTTTCATCCCTTCTTCGCCCCATTCACTGCCGTAGTACAGGCAAGGAATGCCCGGCATTCCAAGTAAAATACCATATGCAATACGGATATGTTGTTTATTTTTTAAAATACTTGCAAGCCTTGTTACATCATGGTTATCTGCAAATGTCATCAAATGTTTTCCACGGTAAATGCACCATGGGTCTGCGCCAAACTGACGGTGCAGAGAGTGTGCGATTTCGAATAAATTCATATCATTTAAGCTGGAAAATAATCCTTTGTAACATTCGTAATTTGTGCAACTGTGCAGCATGTCGTCGTTTACAATCAGGTTGTAATCTCCAAAAAGCACTTCTCCAATCAGAGCAAAATTCGGTTTTAATTCCTGACAAAAGCTGCGGAGTCTTCTCATAAAGCTGTGGTCTAAACTGTAGGCAACGTCCAGACGAAGCCCGTCAATATCAAATTGTTCAATCCACTGTTTTACACACTCCAACAGATAATCGGAGACGGCAGGATTTTGTAGGTTGAGTTTGACAAGTTCAAAATGGCCTTCCCAGCCCTCGTACCAGAAACCGTCCTGATATGCATTGTCACCGTCAAAATTAAGATAAAACCAGTCTTTGTATGGAGAGCCCCATTTCTTTTCTTTTACATCTTGAAAAGCCCAAAAACCACGACCGACATGATTAAAAACTCCATCTAAAACAATTCGAATACCATGTTGATGCAAATGAGAGCAAACATCCGAAAAATCCTTGTTTGTTCCTAGTCGACAGTCGATTTTCAGAAAATTACGGGTGTCATATCCGTGATTGTCAGATTCAAAGATTGGATTCAGTAAAACGGCACTTATACCAAGGGATTTTAAATAGTCTGTCCAATCCATAAGTTTGCGAATACGTGGAACCGTGACGCCGTCATTTTCGGTTGGAGCACCGCAAAATCCGATTGGATAAATTTGATAAAAAACACTTTCGTAAGCCCACATAGACATTACCTCCTCTGCTGTGTTAGTGTTTGCTGATATTTATTTTATCATACAGAAGAAACATTGTCGATTGGTGCGTAAAGTGTATTGGTTAGAATGATGATAAAAATGGTAGGAATTAGGAAAAGTTTGGGGAAATACACGGAGAAAAAAAGATTGCACATCAATAAAAATTACGATATAATATGCCGGAAATAAAAAGCAGCGAAGGAGTAAGACAACAGTGAAGAAAGAAATGTATGAAAATTTGGAATTAAATATCGTGAAATTTGAAACAGAAGATGTAATCCTGATGAGTGGGTTGGACACAGATGGAGATGTAGGTGAAATAAATCCAGATCTTGGCGGAGATGATTTAGGTTAATTTTTCGAAGTACGATAGGGGTGTCTATGAAGAAAAAGAAATTAGTTATGATTCTGATTGCAATAATTCTTATTTGTGGCTTCATAATTTGTGCTGTCAGTTTTTCAAAGAATAAGGAAGCAGCTTCTCGAAAGAGTGAAAGTCAACATGCACCTTTCAAGCAGGAGAAAACAGAAGAACAGAATGAGGATGTAAAAGGAAATCAGAATAAAAATCAAGATGTATCTGACAATGATGAAGAAATCGAAGAAGATGGAGAGGGAAAATCGACAGAAGATACGACAGAAAATCTTGATAACGAGATGGAAATTCCGGAGGAATGGAATGAGTAACAACAAAGGAGAAAGAGGAATGTGGAAAAACAGAAATAAAATATGGCTGACAATAATAGTCGCTTTCGTATGCATGTTCGGCAGCGTAGGAATGGCGTTTGCGGCAGAGACAGGGACGCCTGTCACAACAGAGTCGATGGAAATTCGTACAGGGGAAAAAGTGGGGCTTCGTACAATTTCAGCGGTTGATAAAGCATATGTAGAAAAATTACGGTCGGAAGGTAAGAATGTGACTTACGGAACAGTAGCTTTGCCGGCGACCGTGCTGGAAAAAGTGAATGGTACATTGGAGATTGGTAAAAGTTATACTTATAATAAGAAAGTGTATAAGGTGCTGAATATTCCGGGAGAAGAGATTTGGAAGACGACAGAGGATAAAATTTATTTTACCGGTGTGTTGACAGGAATCAGCGGCTCCGGATTTAATACGAGATATGCGGTTCGTTCTTACATCAGTGTGGATGGTAAGGTAACATATGGAAATACATTGACACAGTCACCATATACAATAGCTCAAGATATGATTAGTTCGGAAGATGTTGCAACAAGTCAGAAATCATGGCTTGCAACAAATGTCATAGATGCATGTGATGATGCGAAGAAAGTGACAAAAGAGACACTGACAATCACATCAGCTGATTTGAAAAATGGTAAGTACACATTAGAAGCAACTTCAAAAATTAGAAATTACAAAAAAGTGATCGTGGATAGTTCTGTAAACAACGGAGAGATTATTTTGGATAATATCCGTGTGAGAAATTTGGAAGTTGCAGCAGATGCGAGCTGTACAATCACAGCGAACAATGTATCGTTTGATAAAATAAGTAAAGTAGCCGGAAAAAGCAGAACAGCAGGAAACCTTGTACTGAATCTTGGTGCCGGTTCAAATGTAACAGAACTCAGTGCATCAAGCAACATGACAATTACGGGCGATTTGAAAATTGCGAAAGTAACAGTTGATAACAAAGTAGAAAATTTTGTTGTGAATACACCGGCAGAAAAACTGACTGTATCAGAGAATGCAAGCGGTTCTAAGATTGAAGTAAATAAAATGGTGGAAGATGCTGTTTTGGCAGGTGAAAATTCTACAATTTCCGGAACCGGAAAGATTGACAAAGTAGAGGACAATGGAAATAATGATGTGCAGGTAGAGGTTCTTTCAAATAGTATCGTATCTGTGGAGGTGAGCGGTACGAATCGTATGATTGTGACATTAGAAAGAGCGACAGAAAAACCACTTCAAAAAGAAGATATGATGATTCTCTGTCCTGGTGGAACAGATATGACGATTATAAAAGTAGAGACGAAAGATAATCGAGTTTATAATGTTACGACATCTGTTTTTGCAAAAGATGATACATATACGTTTTCGATTGAATTAGAATCTGGTAAAATTATTCAGAAAGAGTTCAACTACAAAGTAGACTGCCCAACAGTAAGTAACGCAACTGTATTGAGAAGCGAGGCGACAAGAGCAGAATTTGACTTGTTCGACGTGGATGAAGGCGGGTATGTATACGTATATATTCCGGGGCACACGCAGGTGAGCAAAGCGACAGACATTCCATCTGTGGAAACGGTGAAAAAAGGATACAAGCAGCAAATTAAGACTGGTTTTAACAAAGTAATGATTAGAGGACTGGAATCGGGGATTTCTTATCAGCTATACTATGTGTTAGAAGCGCATGACGGAAGAAGTTCTGAAGTGTTAGGACCGATTGCGATCAGTGGAAGCGTGCAGGAAGATCCGAATATTTCCAAAGAATATTCCATAGTTTCTGTCGGTGAAAAGCCGAAAAATACAATTACAATCGTGCTAAATAAAGCACCTGAGGAGGAATTGACACTGGATAATTTCTCGTTCATTTGCCCGACAGATTCTGAGATTACAATCGACAAAGCACAGTTGAAGGTAAGTGAAGACAAGACAACGTATACAATTGTAATTCCGGATGATTATGGACACAAGGACAATCAGTATACAGCGAAAGTGACATTCCAAGATGGAACAGTGGCAAAGAAGACCTTTACAGTGGAATATACACCGCCGCGTATTACAAATCAGAAAGTAGAACGTATTTCTGAGACAGAAGTACGCTATAGTTTTACTTCGGATGAAGATGGTGTACTCTATTATGGAACGTATACGTGGAATGATGAAAGTAATGCATCATGGAATAATACACCGACTGGAAAACAGATTCTCAGTGGAGCAGTTGCGTCCACAAAAGTGCAGATGCATGCGGGACAAAATACTGTAGAGTTTACATATAACGGAACAGATGAAGATATATTTGCATTTTACGTAGATGAAAAAGGAAATTATGCAGGGTATACAGAACATAAAGAGATTCCGGCATATGTACCACCGGTAAAACCAGATGAGTCCAAACCTGCAATTGAATCTATTGTCTATAATAAAGACTTATCAGATAGTTGGACCACTTGTCTTGACGTCACATTTACAACTGGAATTGATTGGCTACCAAATCAAAAGTTGATTCAAATTCAAGTGATTGAGGGAAGTTCTCCGGGAAAAGTACTATGGTCGACTGAATTTTTGGACGGTGAGCAAAAGAAGCTTCGCATGACTACAATGAACGGAGCATTTAAGACGGGAACATATAAAATGAGTATGTATATAGAAAAAGATGGACAGTTGTTAAAAGTAGAAAAAGAATTTACAATTGACTAATCAGAAAAGGACTTGGGAAAATGATTGCCAAGTCCTTTTTGCCAAAGAATAAGGAGGAATTATGCGTTATAAGATTGCCGAATGCGTGACGGAATATGAGCCGCATTATGAGATGCTGCGCCGAAAGATGGAGCCATATCGAACTGCGGGAGAAGGAGAGCCAGATATCAGATTGACATTAACGAAACAATTTTGCGAAGAAAAGCAAAAGGAGCAGCCACATCTCACGGAAGCACAATGTGAGTATATTTTTGCAGGCTCTGAGTTTTACAAAAAATTTATTTCGGAAGGTGGCATTATGGTGCACGCCTCAGCGGTTGAAGTGGATGGAAAAGCATATCTGTTCTCGGCGGACAGTGGAACAGGAAAGTCGACACATACAAAGCAGTGGCAGAACTATTTCGGAAAAGAAAGAGCATTGATCATCAATGATGATAAACCGGCGATTCGAAAAGACAAAAACGGATGGGCTGCATATGGGACACCGTTTAGTGGAAAGACAGATGAGAACCTCAATCGCAAAGCTATTCTTCAAGGGATCTGTATGTTGGAGCGTGGAAACGAGAATGCGATCGAGAGAATCGGAGTTTGGGAAGCGATTCCGCTTTTGATGCGCCAGACGATTGTGCCTAGAAGCGAAAAGATGGCAGGGGAATTATTAGCGATTTTAGATACACTGTTGAGTGAAGTGCCGGTTTACCGAATGAAATGTACGATTTCAAAGGAAGCGGTAGTGACGGCATATGAGAAAATGAAAGGAGATCAAGATGAAGATTAAAACTGGGTTTATGATGAGAGAAGTAGCTGGAAAATTCGTGGCGGTTCCGGTAGGAGTGGGAGCAAATGATTTTAAAGGAATGCTGCAAACCAATAAAACGGGAGCATTTCTCTGGAAATTACTTGAGAAAAAACAGACGAAAGAAACGCTTGTTTGCGCAATGTTGGAGCATTATGAGATGACGGAAGGACAAGCTGAAAAAGACGTGGAGACATTTACCAGTCAGCTCATTGAGGCTGGAATCTTAGAGGCGTAAGGCAGGGAGTGTGCAATGATTAAAAAAATGGAACAGATTCTTGTGGAGACTGGAGAACTTTTTACAACTGCCTCCGGTATCAGTATGCTCCCGTGTATTCGTCCAAAACGAGATATGATTCATCTTGTCACTCCAAACCAAGGCGTAAAAAAACACGATGTTATTCTTTATAAAAGAAAAAATGGAAATTATATTCTTCACAGAGTAATTAAAACGAAGCCGGATGGATATGTGTTATGCGGAGACAACCAGTGGGTGCTCGAGTGGGGAATTAACGATGAGCAGGTGCTGGGTGTGCTGAAAGGATTCTATCGCGGGGAAAGATATGTGGATTGTGAGAAAAATCGTTTGTATCATATATATGTGGCTATATGGTGTTTTTCGCTTGCAATGCGAAAATGGATTTTAAAAGGAATGAATCTGATGAGAAGAACAGGCAGGATACTTAGAAAATTCCCTGAAAAATCGGAATAGAAAGAGAAAATGGTACTTGACATAAGCCCATAATAATAATATAATAAATCAGTATGAAAACAGAGGAAACAGTTTACACCAAAGCCCCGGAGTGGACTGATTCTAATAGAAAGAAGATATTAACTTGATAAAAATTATTAGGAGGTCACCCAATGAAAACTTACATGGCTAATCCAGACAAGATTGAAAGAAAATGGTATGTAGTTGATGCAGAAGGATGCACATTAGGACGCTTAACTTCTGAGATCGCTAAAGTTTTAAGAGGAAAAAATAAACCGGAATATACACCACACATCGATACAGGTGATTACGTAGTTGTAATCAACGCTGAAAAAATTAAAGTAACAGGTAAAAAATTAGATCAGAAAATCTACTATCATCACTCAGACTATGTAGGAGGAATGAAAGAGACTACATTAAGAGAAATGATGGCTAAGAAACCTGAAAAAGTAATTGAACTTGCAGTTAAAGGAATGCTTCCAAAAGGACCTTTGGGAAGAAGTATGATCAAAAAATTACACGTATACGCTGGACCAGAGCACGAACAACAAGCTCAGAAACCAGAAGTATTAACATTTTAAGGAAAGGTTGAAAGGAGGAAGTTATAATGGCTAATGCAAAATTCTACGGAACAGGAAGAAGAAAAAAATCAATCGCAAGAGTATATTTAGTACCTGGAACAGGTAAAATTACAATAAACAAAAGAGATATTGATGAATATCTTGGATTAGAGACATTAAAAGTTGTAGTTCGTCAGCCACTCGTTGCTACAGAGACAGTTGACAAATTCGACGTATTAGTAAACGTACACGGTGGAGGATACACAGGACAGGCTGGAGCTATCCGTCACGGTATCGCAAGAGCTTTACTTCAAGCTGATGCTGATTACAGACCAGTTCTTAAGAAAGCAGGATACTTAACACGTGATCCACGTATGAAAGAACGTAAGAAATACGGCCTCAAGGCTGCCCGTCGCGCTCCCCAGTTCAGCAAGCGCTAATCAGCACTTCAAACTGGTTCAAAGATGCTCAAAAACCCCGAAAAACTGCGGTTTTTCGGGGTTTTTCTATTTCACATCTTCTGTTGCAGCTTGTCTGATTCTGGCAGGATTTGAACTGTTCTTACCCTGTTTTTCTTGATTAAAAATGGGGCAACCGGCCCTTTTTGACCCCATTATGATTAAAAAATGGGGCAACCGAGAGCCAAAATCGAGCCGTTTTCTAGGTGCTTTTGCCCTGTCCTTTGCCCCTCATTTTAGGAGCCTTTCTTTATGATTTTTCTTTTGAAAGGGCTGGCCTGATTTGTCAGGATTTGACCAAATCGAATCCGGTTTATCTTTTCTTGCTCATGGCGTCCAATACCCTTAAAGCTGGTGAATACTCGCACATTTGCGCTGCACGTCTTTGAACAGCTACAATGAAGGCGAAAAGGAGGACTGCACTATGAGGAAACAGAAATTCAAGGTATACCTCACCCCTGCTGAAAACAGCATTGTGATCCAGAGCCTGAATCATCTGCGGAACACCCTGCTGCGGGAAAATCGGGACACCGGCTGCGTGGATGATCTTTTGCTCAAAGTCATGTGCGCCCCTGTCAAGAGAATTTGAAAACTACATATTGTGCCGACTGAATCAAGCCGTTTATTCTTTCATAGAGTAGACGGCTTTTTTTCATGCCCATTTTACCGCATACATAGCTGTTCGTCTTGCCAACGGGCAGCTAAATCTATCAAAAAGGAGGACATGAAAATGCCGGAACAGAGAAGCCGCCCGAAGGAAGGCCGTGTCATCGCATTGGCCAACCAGAAAGGCGGAACAGGCAAAACCACCACAACGGTGAATCTGGGCATTGGGTTGGCCCGCCTGGGACAAAAGGTTCTGCTCATTGACGCAGACCCCCAGGGCGACCTCACCACTTGCCTGGGCTGGCAGGATCAGGACAGCTTGCAGACCACCCTTGCAACCATCATGGAGAAGGTGATCCGCGACGAGCCGTTTTCTGTGGATGAGGGCATCCTGCACCACAAAGAGGGTGTTGACCTTATGCCAGCCAACATTGAGCTGTCGGCTATGGAAATGAGCTTGGTAAACGCCATGAGCCGGGAGTTCACGCTGCGAACCTATGTCAATGCAGTCAAGAAGAACTATGACACGGTTCTGATCGACTGTATGCCGTCCCTCGGTATGATTACGATCAATGCGCTGGCGGCGGCAGACAGCGTGATTATCCCGGTGCAGGCCCACTATCTCCCGGCCAAAGGCATGACCCAGCTCATGCGAACCATTGGCAAGGTCAAGCGGCAGATCAACCCGTCCCTCAAGGTGGACGGCGTACTGCTGACCCTTGTGGATGGGCGCACCAATCTGGCCAAGCAGACAGCCGAAACCTTGCGGCAGAGCTACGGGAGTGTTTTGAAAATCTATCGTTCCGAGATTCCCGTTGCAATCAAAGCCGCAGAAATCAGCGCCGCTGGCAAGAGCATCTACGCCTATGATAATGGCAGCAAGGTAGCTCAGGCTTATGCGGAATTTTCAAAGGAGGTGCAGGCGGATGGCGAGAAACAACGCGCTAAACTTCAATCTGCCCTCAGTCGATGACCTCTTTTCCACCGAGGAAAGCCGTGCAGAGGCCAGATTGGAGAAAGTCGTCAACCTGAATCCCTCAGAGATCAGCAATTTCCCAGATCACCCTTTCAAAGTGCGGATGGACGCGGCCATGCAGGAAATGGCGGAGAGCGTCAAGCAGTACGGCGTGTTGGTTCCTGCGCTGGTACGCCCCAAGCAGGGCGGCGGTTATGAAATGGTAGCCGGACACCGCAGGAAAATGGCGGCGGAGCTGGCGCAGCTCCTGGAAATCCCCTGTATTGTGCGAAACCTCACCGACGATGAAGCAACGATCATCATGGTGGATTCCAACCTGCAACGAGAGCAGATTTTGCCCTCGGAAAAAGCCTTCGCGTACAAGATGAAGCTGGATGCCATGAAACGGCAGGGACAGCGCACGGATTTAACTTCTGCAACAGTGTTGCAGAAGTCCACAGGAAAGACTTCGCGCCAGATGCTTGCCGAGCAAGTAGGAGAAAGTCACGAACAAATCCGTAAGTATATCCGCCTTACCCACCTTATCCCGGATATTCTGGAACTGGTGGATAATTCCGTTCTGCGAGAGCCGGAAGTGCTGCAAATCGCCATGCGTCCTGCGGTGGAACTGTCCTACCTGCGAAAAGAAGAACAGGCAGACCTGTTTGCTATCATGGAGGAAATGGACTGCACTCCATCCCATGCCCAGGCAATCAAAATGCGGCAGATGTCCGAAGCCAAGACCGGTGATGAGCGGCTTGCCAAAGATGCCCTTGTCGCCATTATGAAGGAGGAAAAGCCCAATCAAAAAGAACAAATCAAAATTCCGAAAGAGCGGATCAGCAAGTATTTTGCGCCGGGGACGCCCGCGCAGAAGATCGAGGATACCATTGTTCAAGCTCTGGAACTTTACCGCAGACGTCAACGCAGTTTAGAACGATAATCCCACTCACAAGGGAAAAGTACGCCCATTTGCCGGGGAACGAATTTTCCGCTCCCCCCTCTCCACACCTCACCCCCTACAAACAGCCTAAACAACCCAAAAAAGAAGATATTGGGGCAGCCTGTTTCAAAAAAATACCGGCTGTATTGGTAAAAGGCTGACATGGAGAAAAAGCGGCGTACCACTTCTTTTTTAGACAGTAACCAACAATCATAAGCTGAACGGCAGCACATCAGGAAACGATGTGCTGTTTTTTTCGGCCAATTTTCAGGAGGTAACAAGATGAAAGCATTGAAAAAGCCTTTGTCCCTGTTCCTGGCGTTTCTGATGTGTTTTGGAGTGTTCGCCGGAACGGGCGTCACGGCCTTTGCCGCAGGCGAAACCATGACCACCTATATGGTGGATATTCCCCGTGCCAGCGATCCCAATAAAGCCGGATGGGGCCACTCTGACATGAGCTTTCTGGGCGGCTGGTCTGCGCAGGCCAATGACAGTTTTTCTGTTCATACACAGGACGCTTACAACGGCAAGGCCATCTATTGCATTGAGCCTGGTATCGGTGTGAAAACCGGCGACCAGTACACGGGCCGGGGCGAGGATTTCTGGGACAACTATCCGTCCCATCTGAACCCCACCATTCCGCCCAGCACCATCAAGGAATATATCGGACGGATCATGACCTACGGCTGGCAGGGCAACGCCGATACTTCGTGGAACAGCAACAATCCCGATGATGCCAATGAGATGGCGGGCTATATCGCTACCCAGCTTCTTGTTTGGGAAACGGTTGTCGGTGAGCGTGATAGCCAGTTTAACCATGTGGATGCCAATGCTCAGGGGAAAAACAACGTGGCCGAATATATCAGCAGCAGTCATCCGCTGCGCAGCCAGATTTTCAGCCAGTATTCCGCCATTGAGAGCGCCGTAAAGCGCCACACCATGCTGCCCAGCTTTTTCAGCGGTTCCCCGGATGCTAGAGCTTATGAACTGAAATGGGATGGCGAGAAGTATTCCGTTACCCTGACGGACACCAACAATGTGCTGGGTGATTACACCTTTACCAGCAGCACCACCGGCCTGAACTTTTCGGTGGACGGCAACCAGCTTACCATCACATCCAATCAGGCCATCAAAGGTTCTGTGACGGTGAAAGCGGAGAAGATCACCGCCCAGCGCAGCGGCGTTGTGGTCTGGACGGACGGTGTAACCGGTGGTGGTACGCAGGACTTCGCCACCTATGGAGCTACCGTTTCCGACCAGATGGTGGGCTATCTCAATTTGGAAGTCAAAACCGGCAACATGAAGCTGATCAAAACTTCCGAGGACGGCAAAGTAGAGGGCATCTCCTTCACGATCACCGGCGAGGGATACAGCGCCACCAAGACCACCAATTCGGCGGGCGAAATCGACATCACCGACCTCAATCCCGGTGTTTATACCGTCACCGAGCAGGCCATCGACAAATACGAACCCCAGGCTACTCAGCGCGTGACCATCGTCAGCGGCCAGACGGCCACCGTGAACTTTAACAACGTGCTGAAGCGCGGCAGTCTGGAGGTCACAAAGACCAGCGAGGACGGTTTGGTGGAGGGAATGACCTTCCATCTCTATGGAACTTCTCTTTCCGGCCTGCCGGTGGATGAATACGCTGTGACCGACTCCAGCGGTGTGGCAAGGTTTGAAAACGTCCTCATCGGCTCCGACTTCGTGCTGGAGGAGGTTGATACGCCGATTCGCTATGTGGTGCCGGAGGCTCAGAGTGCCACGATTGCCTGGAACGAAGTCACAAACAAGAGCGTGAACAATGTGCTGAAAAAGTTCCGTGTCACAGTAACTAAGAGCGATGTGGAAACCGGCGCGCCCCAGGGCGACGGTTCTCTTGCCGGAGCCACCTATGGGCTTTATAAGGGCGACACCCTTATCGACAGCTATACCACCGATGAGAACGGTCAGTTTACCACGGATTATTATATCTGTGATTCCGACTGGACGATTCGTGAAATCAACCCCAGCGAGGGGTATCTGCTGGATTCCACTATTCACAAGGTAGGTGCGGAGCCGGAACTGTATGAGATCGAGCTGAACGACACCGCCAATGATGTGACTGAACAGGTTATCAAAGGCGACATCGCCATCATCAAGCATACCGACGACGGAGAAACCCAGATCGAAACCCCGGAAGTCGGTGCGGAGTTCCAGATTTATCTCAAGGCGGCAGGCAGCTATGACGCTGCAAAGGAATCTGAGCGCGACGTTCTCACCTGTGACGAGAATGGCTTTGCACAGTCCAAAAAGCTGCCCTATGGAACCTATATTGTCCACCAGACAAAAGGCTGGGAAGGCCGAGAGCTGATGGACGATTTTGAAGTGTATATCGCTCAGGACGGCCAGACCTACCGCTATCTCATCAACAACGCCAACTTTGAGAGCTTCATCAAGGTGGTCAAGGTGGATGCGGAAACTGGTGTTACCATCCCCTATGCAGGAGCCGGGTTCCAGATTTATCGTCCCGATGGCAGCAAGGTGGAAATGACCTTCACCTATCCTACGCCCACAACCATCGACACGTTCTATACCAATGCTGAAGGATATTTGGTAACACCCGAAAAGCTGGAGTATGGCTCCGGGTACTCTTTGGTAGAGGTACAGGCTCCCTATGGTTATGTGCTGGACAGCACACCGGTGTACTTTGATGTGACCGAGGACGCTTCCAGCGAGGAAGGCGGCGTGACGGTCATTAAAGTCACTAAGCCCAATATGGCACAGAAAGGCGTCATCAAGGTCAGCAAAACCGGCGAGGTGTTCTCCACCGTCACAGAATCCAACGGAGTATATCAGCCGGTGTATGACGTAACCGGCCTGTCTGGTGCGGTGTTTGAAATCACAGCGCTGGAGGACGTTTATACGCTGGATGGTACGCTGCGTTATTCTGCGGGCGAGGTGGTGGACACCATTACCACCGGCGAGGATGGCACAGCCCAGAGCCAGCCTCTCTATTTGGGCAAGTTCCAGGTGAAGGAAATCGAGTTCCCCCACGGCATGGTGGATACCGGTGAGAATGTCACCAATGTTGAGCTGGTGTATGCAGGCCAGGAGGTAGAGATCACCGAAACTTCCGCCAGCTTCTACAACCAGCGCCAGAAAGCACAGGTCACTCTGAATAAGCTGCTGGAGCAGGATGAAGCCTTCGGCATTGGTGTGAATGGCGAGATTTCCGCCGTCACCTTTGGCCTGTATGCACAGCAGGATATTCCCGCAGCGGACGGTTCTGTGATTCCGGCAGACGGGCTTCTGGAGATCGTTTCGGTGGCTGAGAACGGTCAGGCCGTTTGTGCTACTGACCTTCCCTTTGGCAGCTTCTATCTGAAGGAACTGTCCACGGACAGTCATTATCTGCTGAATGGCGAAACCTTCCCGTTCACCTTTGAATACGGCGGGCCGTCCGTTGCTGTGGTGGAGATTACTGCAAACGACGGCGAGGCCATCACCAACGAGCTGATTCGCGGTGAAATCCACGGCCTCAAAACAGACGAGAATGGCGCTGGCCTGGGTGGGGCTGTGATTGGCCTGTTCAAGTCTGATGAAAGCGAATTTACCGCAGAAAATACCATTGCCACCGCCACCTCTGCGGACGACGGCAGCTTCTCCTTTACCGATGTGCCGTATGGAAATTGGGTGCTAAAAGAGCTGGAAAGCCCGGAGGGATTCGTCCTCTCCGATGAGGTTATTTCCGTTACCATCGAGGAAGATGGGCAGGTTGTGGAAATCTCCTTTGCCAACGAGCGCGTTTATGGCGACCTGCGCCTTACCAAAGTGGATAAGGATTACCCGGACAACAAGCTGACCGGTGCCGAGTTTGAGGTGTACCGTGATACCAATGGTAACAAGGAGCTGGACGAGGGCGACGAACTGCTGGGCAAGCTGGAGGAAACCAGCACCGGTATCTATGAGATGTCCCATATCCTCTACGGCGGTGTGTTCGTGAAGGAAACCAAAGCGCCGGAGGGCTACCTGTTGGATGAAAACGCCTACTATGTGGAGATTGTTGAGAACGGCAAAATTTACGAAGTGGAAAATGAAGCTGGAAAGGGCTTTGTCAATGCGGCACAGACCGGCTCCCTGCGGATCGAAAAGACATCCAGCGACGGCAAGGTGGAAGGGTTCTCCTTCCGCGTGACGGGTGCCAATGGTTATGACCAGACATTCAAGACCGACAGCACCGGCAAGATTGAGATCACCGGACTGCGCGTGGGCGATTACACCGTATCGGAGGTATCGGACAATGCCAGCGCTAACTATGTGCTGCCTGCTGATAAGACGGTGACGATCTTTTCGGATAAGACCACCGTTGCACAGATGCACAACGAACTGCGCGACACCCCGAAAACCGGTGATGAGAGCAAACCGTGGCTATGGATGACCCTAATGGGCGTATCTGCCGCCGGAGCCGCTGTTCTGGGGATTGCGGCCTATGTGAGCAAGCGCCGGAAGGACGAAGAATCCGCTGAATAATACAGCGGTCAAAATTTGTGACAGGAGGAATTGACTATGGAATTGAAAACCATCATTGCGGTAGGATTGGTACTCTTTATTCTCGGCGGCCTGATCTTTCTCAAGATCAAAAGCCAGAAGAAGTAATCCAGCGGGGGCGGCTTTGAGGGGCCGCCCCTTTACATTTCCCAAAAAGAAAGGAGCGTGATTGCGATGAGAGAACGATTTGAACAACGGTTATTCCGTATCTTTGCCCAGGCGGGATATTCGCTGGTGCAGCTTTTAACGATCACCCCGGAAGAAATGGTGGAGATTCCCGGTATCACCGTCCCCAATATCCGGGCGGTGCTTTGTGTTCAGAACAAAGTGCTTGCGGATCGGAACAAGGTTCGCAGTGGCAAGCTGGTAGAGGCACTTTTGAAGGAGGCAGAGGAAAGCGGGTGTTGCCATGAGTGAACTGCATCTGCTGGACATCCTTGCAGCACGGCGAGGGTGCTTTATCTCAGACCTGAATCTTTCTCCTATTCTGCGGAGGGCGGCCCTTTTAGACCTGTGCAGGATGGAAACAAACAAATTTCCTCTCTCTCAATGGCAGGATACCGTGCGATACCTGACGGGTATTGAGAAGGACTTTGCATCCATCGAGGAAATCAAAGCATTTTTGCGAAATGAGGTGAAGTTATGAAAGATGAAACACATAGGCGTATGGCTGGTGACTATGAGATCATCCAGGCCATCCACATCGGTGACAGAGAAATCGTTTTGGGAGAAAAAATCCAGGATGAAAGCGTTGAGAAATATATGTGTGCCTTCTGTCAGCAGAATGAGTTATTTGCGGCATACAGCGAGGTCATGTGCAGCGACAACTATGCGGAGATAGTAAAGATGTTCGGTGAGCGCGTCACCGAGCAGGCCGAGAAAACCCGTGTGGCAATGAACAAGCCGAAAATACAGGGCATTGATGACCGCCCTATCACAGCCAGCGATTGTACCGTAGCGTCCTACGAGGACGACTTGAATAACAAGATCGTGGTCATCAAGCCGGAAGTGCTGCGCCGGGAGTACCGCAGGGCCACTTGCCAGTTAAAGCTCTGCACAGGCGGCTTTGGTGCTTACCCTCGCAGCCGTGGTTCAGCCTGCTTCTGCATCGACCTCTATACCGGAAAAGAGAGCCGGTATGAGCGGATGGACATTCTCGGCATCATGGAACCGGAGAAACTGCCCGGATGGGCAAAACACGGGCTGCTGACTGTTCAGCAGGAACGGGCGAAAAAAGAACAGCACAAAGGCGAAAAGGAGGCACGATGAACGATGGATGTTCGTATCAATCAAGGATATGTCATCACGGATTCCTGTCATGTAGGTGATAGTGAATTTGTTCTGGGGGTTCATTCAACAGCACCCCAGCAGTTTGTAACCTGGAAATGCAAAGATCAGACAGATTACTATTGGGGTCACTATTTCAGCACCCTATTTGATGCACAGAAAGATTTAGTAGCACGGGCGCAAGAGGAAGTTCAATGCCTGGAGGAACAACGGCAGAATACCAGTGTGTATGAAGCACCGGATTATTCCCCCTGGGGAGAAATCCAGACCTGTGAAACCCTCTGCCCTGGCGCGTATTCCGTCAGCACAGCGGGACATGGCGGCGTTATGGTGCGTCAGGAGCTGGCGGGAAAGGAGTTCCGAAAAGCAGCGCGGGATTGCAGCTTTGTGGAGGGAGCGTGGCTCTGCTACGAAGAGGATTGTGACGGGCCGCTAGCCCTGCGAGAACTGATGGACAAAAAGATGTATCAGGCTCCCGTCAACCAGTATTTCCGCCCTGGTGAATATGAAGCAGTCATCAACCGCAGCTTACAGACCTATCATCCCGAATACTGGCAGGCACGGGCAAAGGATTTGAAGGAAAAAGGCCAGCCTTCTATCCAACGAAAAAAGAATGAGCGTGAACGATAATGGAACTGGAAATCATCAGTATGACCCCGCAGGAACGGATGTACTCTTACAGCCAGAGCAGCCAGATCGAGGCCCAGACCGGCTGTATCGGCCACCTGCGCGGTGATTTTGGTGCTGGCCAAGAGTTTTTCAGCTCATGGTTTGACCACCGTGGAGAGTATAAGACCGACGAGTTCAAAGCGGAGTTTGATGAAGTGGTCAACAGCCTGCGGAAGAAGGACGGGCTGCTTTTCAGCCGGGACAGCATGACCCGCTATTGTCGGCAACGCCCGGAAGCCGAGATGGTGGGCAACTACTGTACCGAGTACGGCTTTAAGCTGAAAACCGACCAGCACACCTATATGTTGCGGTGCAATCCCAATTATGGGGATTATAATTTCTACCTCTATGCCTATGTTGGTCGGTTCCTGGAACACCACATGGAAAAGGCCAAGCAGGGCATCCGATTTATCACTCCCGGCTACAAGGAGATTTTTCGCATTCCGGACGGCGATAGCATCCGCATTTTCACAGGCGGAGGAGGAACCCGTGACCGAACCTGCCGGTTTATCGACGAAACACACTTTGAAACCAGCGGCGACTATCCCAGCGCCCTCTATCATATCTGCGAGTTTGCGGAACGTCTGGAGAAAACCCACGGAAGTGTCATTCCTCTGCGTTCTTCTCTACCGCCCAACTGTTTGAGTATTCTCCCTTCCAGCGGAGAGCTGATTATCATCACACGGGGCGAAAAAGGATATTTGCTCTCGGATATGCAAATTAAAGGAAAATCCAATCAGGAGGTGGCGGAGATCGCAAACCATGCTGCTGGTGTTACCAAAGCACAGGAAGCTGCAATGCTGGCAGGCTCCATGTTTGGCTGGCAAACGCCCGCCGCTGATCCTAAAAACTACGATGAGCAGGGCCAGCCCATCCGTCCAAAGCAAAAAGACCGGGGTGATGCCCGATGAACGAGGATAAACACATTATCTGGAGTAACTATGATCTGGATTATGAGGACTGGCGCGGTGATCTGGAAGCAGAATACCCGGAGCTGTCCGAGGATGAGCGTATCTCTCTGATGTATGAAATCAATGGGCATTATCTGGATGATGAGCGCATGAACCTCAATGTGCAGCTTTCCCAGCCTATTTTGGTAATCGGTGATCTGGGCTTATGGAACGGACGCCGCATGGGATACAAGGAGATTCCCAGCGGCAATATCCGTGACTGCCTTTACGGAGATACGGACTACTCCACATGGTATGTAGACCGCCTGGGCGATCTGCGGTGTGATGCCATCCACCATGACGGCACCAACCATTATCTCTATCGAGTTTATAAGGATGGTGTGCGAGATTCCCAGATTGAACTTCTGAAAGAAAAACTGTATCGCGGCACAGCGACCCGCGCCGATATAACGAGAGTGACCCGCAGGCTGGGCGACGACATCGCCAAAGTCTACGGGTTTTCCATTCCCCGGCAGCGGCAGGCCGCTACAATCGAAAGGTAAGGTGAATACGCAATGGCATATCTGCCACCAGTAAAGTTGGAAACCCATACAAGCTGGTTTGACATTCTGCTTACGGTTCTGCATGAACACGCGGAAAGCGATCCCTATGAAGAATATCGGGAGATGGCGCAGCGGCTGATCCAACACTTTATGGCACATGGGCGCTCGTTTACAGACGGCTACCAGAAAGAATGTGTGAATCTTCGGATGTATCCCAACGAGGCCGCAGACACAATCTGGCTGCTTCTGCTGTCGCTCTCTGGTCATTATTCGGCAGATAAGAACTATCACGCCGATTTGCAGCCATACAGAAAGAATAACGAATAAAGGAGGTGCGCCGGATGGCGATTCGATATAAAGCCTTGACGGAGCTGTACCAGGAAACACAGCGCAAGGTTACAGCTCCGGCAGAATGGCAGCAATTTCTTACGTCTGCTTGCCGTAACTACCGGCTTTCATTTGACGAACAACTGCTTGTCTATGCCCAGCGCCCGGACGCTACCGCCGTCCTGGAGATCGAGCGATGGAACAAGCGGTTCGGACGCTGGGTGAACCGGGGCGCAAACGGAATTGCCGTATTTGACGGTGAGCATAGTGGCAAACAGCGACTGAAATACTATTTTGATGTTTCCGATACCCATGAAGGCCGGTTCTCCCGGCCTGTTCCCCTGTGGACGGTACGCTCGGAATATGCGCCGGACATTATCGAGGCATTGGAAAACAGCTTCGGAGAACTGGAGCAGAAGGACAATCTGGGTGCGGCACTTCTCTCTGCGGCAAAAAATGCGGTAGAGGATAATATCCACGATTATCTTTCTGAGTTGTCCCATCTGACCGAAGGCAGTTTTCTGGAGGAATTGGACGAATACAATGTGGAAGTGATGTACCGGCGGGCATTGCAGACCAGCATCGGATATATGCTGGTGGTACGCTGCGGCCTTGATCCGTCCGAATACTTTGAGGATGACGATTTTCGGGATGTGCTGAATTTCAATACACCCGAAACATTGAACGCCCTGGGCGTGGCCGCTGGGGACATCTCTCAGATGTGTCTTTCTGAAATTGCCCGCACGACCCTTGCCCTGCAAAGACAACCTCAAAAAGAAAATCGCACGTTTGAAACCGCACAGGAAAACCAGTATCCTGTAACTGAACAGAAAATCAAGCAGCCGGAAAGGAGCATTGAATATGACCGAGATCACATACAGCAGACAGGGCAGCTACAACCTGCCGAATCTTCTGCCCCCGCAGGAGCCGGAAGTGGCTCTTGGGAAATACGCATTACTTCGCCGGAAGTTCCTGAAGGAGAATCGCAGGATCACCTACACCAATCTGCTGACCAGCGGCAAGCTGAACGGCCATCTGGCAGAGATCGAGCAGACGGCACTCTCCCGGATGGATCAGATGGTGGCGCAGATGGCCAAAACCGAGGGCGTGACGGAGGAACTGAAAGCCCGCGATCCGATGAAGTGGGTGCAACTCATGAACAACCTTCGGAACGCAGCGGAGGAAACGATCCTCACGGAGCTGATTTACAGTTAAGCGATACGGAGCAAGCGGACAGCCAGGAGCTGCCCGCTTTTCTTGATGAAGCGCAGATCATGGCTGTTATCGCCAACAAGGACGACAACCTCAAATACAAAAAGCAGCAGATCGAGCTGTTCTTTTCCGTTCACACCGACCAGCGGGAACGGGCGGATTATCTCAAATCCGCCTATCAGGACAGATACACCGAGATCATCGCAGACGGTCAGCGCCTGGGCTATAAGCCGCAGGAGGACGGGCTTCTCATGTGGGAGGGTTCCTACCTTTCCCGCACAAAAGAATCGGTGTTCTCCTGGGACTTGGTGGCCGGATGGACAGCACAGCTTATTGACAAAAAGGAATATTTCATTCAGACGGACATCCGCCAGCTTCCGACCCAGGAGAGCCAGCAGATGTCCCTTTTTGATTTCCCTTCCTTTGGAAGTTCTACTCCATCCGAGGGCGAGCCGCAGCGTTCTCTCTTTTCGCGTCCGGCGCTTTCTCAGCAGGTCATTGACGAGGCGCTGTGCATTGGAGCCAACGATCAGAACAGCCGCCTTATCATTTGCGCTTATTTCAAAAAGGATAAGCCGCTGGAGGACAACACCCGGTTCCTGATGGAACACTATGGTGAAAATGGTGCTGGCTTTTATCTGGATAGCCGGAAGTATTCCATTTGGTACAACACCGAAGGTATCCATGTGGCAGAGGGCGAAACCGCGCAGCGCACAGCAGCCACGCTGATTCCCTGGGAACAGGCAGCCAAGCGCATCCGGGAATTGCTGGATTTGGGCCGGTATATGCCTCAGAGTGAACTTGACCGGGTAGACGGGTACGAGCGCCAGCAACGAGCCGCCCAGCTATGGTATCTCAGGCAGGATTTTGCAGAAGGAACCGCCAATGCGGGGTTCCTTCCTACTATTAACGCGATTTACAGCCGTCATAAGGGTTTCCCTGATGAAAGCGCCGCCATTGAAGAACTGTTAAATAGCCCGGATACGCTCCAAACCGTGAGAGATGAACTGGAGGGATTTATAAAGGCGTATGAGTACGATAAGGAACTTTTACGCTTCCGTTTCCATCGTCCTCAAAAGTTGCTGGAACAGATTTCCGACCTGCAACGGGAACCGCTGCACTTTACCGCCGCCGAGGGATATGATCCCCAGCGGCGTTTCTTTATCTCCGGCGACGAGATCGACAATCTCCTGCGTGGTGGAAAGCGCAGCACGGACTACCGGCTGGCAGTGTACTCCTTTTATCGCAACCACTCTGACCGAAAGGAACGAGAAGATTTTTTAAAGCACTATCACGGAGAATACAGCGGATACAGCAGCGGCAACGATGATGTGACCTATCAGCTCAGTAAAGGTGTCCATTTCAGCCACGGCAGCATGACAGAACCCTATGCTAAGGTGGAGCTGAAATGGAATGCGGTGGAAAAGCGCGTGAGCGCCATGATCGCCCAGGGGCGGTTTCTGAGTGATGAAGATCGGGCCGCCATGCCTCAATACGAAAAGCACCAGCTCGCACAAAACATCCGAGCCTTCTTTGAGAATGTTCCCCAGGAGCAGGCCCACCCTTACCCTTATGGCTTCGATTATTGGGATGCAGTAAAGCTCATCGAGCCGCAGCTCGACGACCCGGCCCGCGTGGAAGAAATCTATCAGATGATGGTTCCAGTCTGGGAGGCCACGCCGCAGGATGATCGGATGTACGCGCTTCGGCAGCGAGCATTTGAGAATTTGACCGCATACCGGCAAGGCACATTTACCCTGTTTGCAGAGAAAAAGGAGCCGGTATCACCGCAGGCTGTGCAGGAACCGAAGAAAGCCTACGATTTAGGATTCGGGCATCTGGGAAATGGGCTGACCGTTTGGAACCGGCTGGAAGAAGTGGATGGGGACTACCGCACGGTTGCCCATATTGCGCCGGATCGCACGGTGCAGATTTACGACGAGGAAATGCCCCAGGAGGTTCGGGACAGGATTCAGCAGGTGGCCGACACTTCGGAGATGACGGTTTCCACCACACAGAACGCGCCCGTATTCTCGGTGCCGCCCAGAGAGGAACCACCGCAAAAAGAAGAAACAGCCGACCTCTACCCTGTATTGGCCGCCCAGGTACTGCACCTCATGGGGGAATTTGACGGCTCCCGTATGGGCTACGGAGAGGACGATGCTCAGGCGGTGGAAAATATCGCCCAGCAGCTCCAAAATACAACACAGAGGCAGGAAATCCATGCGTTGCTGCAATCCTTCCTCGACCATGCAGACCCGGAAGAAGAAATCGCGGCAGATGTTGCACTCTGCATTGAGCGAATCGAGGAGCTGCCCCAGCCCTTCACCCAAGATCAGGCCCTGTTGGAGCAGGCAAAAGAACTGATCGACCAGTTCTGCCAAGAAGAATATGATAGCTATGCCGATTTCAGCGATCTGGAGAAGGTAGGAATCGCCTATACCACGGTCACAGACGAAGAAATTCCCATCCAGGTGAACGTGGATTTGGTGAATTACCGTGTAGAGCGGTATCTGGACGGACAGTTTTTGGAGCGCAGGCAGTATGAGAGTCTGGAGGCACTCATTCAAAACGAGTTGACAGACCTCGACTTTGACAACCTCACTGCTGTATCGGAAGATGAGATGGAATCCATCGGCGTGACCCAAGACGATTATCGCCTGTTGAGCCGTCTGAAAGCGGATTGCGACTACTATCTGGGTGCTGGCGGACGTGCGGAAAAACACCTGTGGGCTGGAAGCGTAGAAGCGCAGATTACCAAAATGCGGGAACTGTACGACGCTTTGCCGGAAAAACCGGAATGGCTTACTGAGCAGGACATTGACCGCTACGAAAGCCAGATGACAGACGGCCCGGAGCTGTCACACCCCCCCAAAAAAGAACCGGTTCCGCTGGCTCCGAAACGGATTCGCCGTGAGCGCGTCACCTTTGCGCCTCTGCATCCTGAAATACCACGAGAACAGCGCCATGATTTCCACATCACGGATGATGAGCTGGGTCACGGCACACCAGGCGAAAAGTTTGCCGCCAACGTCAGAGCCATCCGCTGCTTGAAACGGATCGAAGCGGAAGAACGCCTTGCCACACCGGAGGAACAGGAAATCCTTTCCCGCTATGTGGGATGGGGTGGGCTGCCGCAATGCTTTGAGGAAACACACAGCAAGTATGCGGAACTCAAATCCCTTTTGGATGAGGACGAGTATGCAGCAGCCAGAGCCAGTTCCCTCACCGCATTCTACACGCCACCTGTGGTCATTCGGGGGATTTACAAGGCGCTGGCGCAGATGGGTTTCCAGCAAGGCAACATCTTGGAACCGGCCTGCGGCACCGGCAATTTTATCGGTTTGCTTCCGGCTGATATGGCAGGCAGCAAAGCCTATGGCGTGGAGATTGACAGTATCAGCGGCAGAATTGCCCAGCAGCTCTATCAAAATGCCAGCATTTCCGTCAATGGATTTGAAACGGTGCAGATGCCGGACAGCTTTTTTGATGTAGCCATCGGCAACGTCCCCTTTGGGGATTTCAAGGTGGTAGACAGGCGGTACGACAAGCACCATTGGCTGATCCATGATTATTTCTTTGGGAAGGCCCTGGACAAAGTAAGACCCGGCGGCATTGTTGCGTTCATCACATCGAAAGGCACGATGGACAAAGAAAACTCGGCTGTTCGCCGCTATCTCGCCCAGCGCGCCGACCTGATCGGAGCCATTCGTTTACCTTACAACACATTCAAGCAGAATGCCGGAACGGAAGTCACCAGCGATATTCTGTTCCTGCAAAAAAGAGATCACATCACCGATCTGGAGCAGGATTGGGTGCAACTGGACACCGATGAAAATGGCATCCGCATGAACCGCTACTTTGTGCAGCACCCGGAAATGGTTCTGGGCGATATGGTGATGGAATCCACACGATTCGGAATGGACAGCGCCTGCAAAGCCCGCGAAGGTGCTGACCTGTCGGAGCAGCTTGCCGAGGCCATCCAGTTTCTTCAGGCCGAGATCAAGCCCTATGAACAGGAAGAACCGGACGAGGAGGAAGATCGTTCCATCCCCGCAGACCCTACTGTTCGGAATTTCAGCTACACGATTGTGGACGGTCAGGTGTACTACCGTGAAAACAGCCTCATGTACCCGATGGAGGTTTCTGTTACAGCGGAAAACCGTATCCGGGGTATGATCGAGCTGCGGGAATGTGTCCGCAGACTGATTGAGTATCAAACCGAAGGATACCCGGACGAGGACATCCAGGCGGAGCAGAAAAAGCTGAACTCCCTCTATGACAGCTTTACGGCCAAATATGGGCTTATCAGCAGCCGAGGCAACAAACTGGCCTTTTCCGAGGACTCCAGCTACTGCCTCTTGTGTTCGCTGGAGGTGCTGGATGAGCAAGGCAACCTAAAAAGAAAAGCCGATATGTTCTCCAAGCGCACCATCCGCCCTCATGTGGCCGTCACCAGCGTGGATACTGCCAGCGAAGCATTGGCGGTGTCTATCTCTGAAAAAGCCTGCGTGGATATGGACTATATGGCCGAGCTGTCCGGCAAATCCCCGGAGGAACTGGAGAGCGAGCTTGCCGGCGTGATCTTCCGCAATATTGAAGGCCCGGAAAGCCCGGATGAACTGCGGGGAAATCCCCTCAGCCTGCAAGCCTTTTCCCTTGTGACGGCGGACGAGTACCTTTCAGGGAATGTGCGCCGGAAATTGCGGATGGCAAAAGCCTTTTTGGAAACTGCCTCAGACAGCCAGAAGGAAGCGGCCCGCAGGCAGGTAGAGGCGCTGGAAGCGGTACAGCCCGCAGATTTGGGCGCTGGGGAAATCGGCGTCCGCATCGGTGCCAACTGGGTGCCTATCGACATCTACCAGCAGTTCATGGTGGAGCTGCTTACCCCTGGATATTACGCCCAGAACCGCATCAAAATCCTTCGCTCTGAAGTTACCGGCCAGTGGGCCATCACGGAAAAGAACTCTGACCGAGGCAATGTAAAGGTACTCACCACCTACGGCACCAAGCGCATGAGCGCCTATCACATCCTGGAGCAGACCTTGAATCAGAAGGATGTGCGGGTATTCTACTATATCGAGGATGAAAACGGCAATAAAAAAGCTGTCCTCAACAAGAAGGAAACCGCCATTGCCCAGGACAGGCAGGAACTCATCAAGCAGAAATTCTCGGAGTGGATATGGCGGGACATTGACCGCAGAGAACGCCTGTGCCACATCTACAACGAAACCTTCAACAGCATCCGTCCCCGTGAATATGACGGACGGCATATTCGCTTTGAGGGGATGAACCCGGAAATCTCCCTGCGGCCCCATCAAATCAATGCAATCGCGCACATTTTGTACGGTGGAAACACCTTGCTTGCCCACGAAGTGGGGGCCGGGAAAACGTATGAGATGGTTGCGGCGGCAATGGAAATGAAGCGGCTGGGGCTTTGTACCAAGTCGCTGATTGTGGTTCCCAACCACATCACAGAGCAATGGGCGGCTGAATTTTTGCAGCTCTATCCCAGCGCCAATATCTTAGTTGCCACAAAGAAGGACTTTGAGAAGCAGAACCGGAAGAAGTTTTGCAGCCGTATCTCCACCGGGGATTATGACGCCATCATCATCGGCCACTCGCAGTTTGAAAAAATCCCCATGAGCGCCGAGCGCCAGCAGGCCATTCTCCAGCAGCAGATCGACGAGATTCTGTTCGGCATTGAACAGGCCAAGTCACAAAAAGCGGAACGCTACACCATCAAACAGATGGAGCGCACCCGTAAATCTCTGGAGGCGAAACTGGCGAAACTCAACGACCAAAGCCGGAAAGACGATGTTGTGACATTTGAGGAATTGGGTGTTGACCGCATCTTCATTGATGAGAGCCATTATTTTAAGAACCTCTTTTTGATGACGAAAATGCGGAATGTGGGCGGCATCGCCCAGACCGAGGCGCAGAAAAGTTCTGACCTCTTTATGAAGTGTCAGTATCTGGACGAGCTGACCGGCGGGCGCGGTGTGATCTTTGCCACCGGCACCCCTATATCAAACTCTATGGTGGAGCTTTACACCATCCAGCGGTACTTGCAGTACCGCACCTTGCAGGAAATGGGCCTGATCCACTTCGACGATTGGGCGTCCAACTTTGGAGAAACTGTCACAGCCATTGAGCTGTCGCCGGAAGGCAGCGGCTACCGCGCCAAGACCCGGTTCGCAAAGTTTTACAACTTACCGGAACTTATGAGCGTATTCAAACAGGTAGCCGATATTCAGACGGCAGATATGCTGCATCTTCCCGTACCAAAAGCCAATTTCCACACCGAGGTTATCAAGCCTTCGGAAATCCAACAGGAGATGATAAAAGGGCTGGCGGAACGGGCGGAAAAAATCCGTGGCGGCGGCGTCGATCCCCATGTGGACAATATGCTCCGCATCACAAATGACGGCAGAAAGTTGGCTCTGGATATGCGGCTCATCCAACCGCTTGCCCCGGATGACCCGGACGGCAAGGTAGCTGTCTGCGCCCGCAATATTTACCGCATCTGGGAACAGACGAAAGAGAATCGCTCTGCGCAGCTTGTGTTCTGCGACCTGTCCACACCCGAAAAGCGTAGACCCATAGAAATGACGGTTGATAATGAGGGAACAGCCCACATGGCGGATTTCCAAAATGTTTACGATGATTTGTTAAAAAAGCTGATCGACCTGGGGATTTCGTGGGAAGAGATTGCTTTTATCCATGATGCAGATTCCGAGGCAAAGAAGAAAGAGCTGTTTGCGAAGGTGCGCGCCGGTCAGGTGCGTGTTCTTATGGGCAGCACACAGAAAATGGGGGCTGGAACCAATGTTCAGGACAGGCTCATTGCCCTGCACGATCTGGATTGCCCTTGGAGGCCAAGCGACCTTCAGCAGCGGCTTGGAAGAATTGTCCGTCAGGGCAACGAAAATGAGGAGGTGGAGATTTTCCGCTATGTAACAGAGGGAACATTCGACGCTTATCTATACCAGCTTGTAGAGAACAAGCAAAAATTTATCGCTCAAATCATGACCAGCAAAGCCCCTGTCCGCGTGGCGGATGATGTGGATGAAACCGCCCTGAGCTATTCCGAGATCAAGGCGCTTGCCACCGGCAATCCCCTTATTATCGAAAAATGCAATCTGGATATGGAGGTAGCAAGGTTGAATATGCTCAAGGCCAGCCACTTGAATCAGGTGTATTCTTTGGAAGAACTGGTACACCGCAAATATCCGGCAGAGATCACCCGATTGACAGAGAGAATTGCGGGCTATGAAAGAGATGTGGAGCTGGCGAAAGCCCATCCGAAAGCGCAGGAGGGATTCTGCGGCATGGAGGTGGACGGCAAACACTACACCGAAAAAGAGGATGCAGGAAAGGCGATCATCGACGTCTGCACAAAGATGACCGGCTCCGATGCTGTCCTTTTGGGGCAGTACCGGGGCTTCTCTATGGTGCTGGCCTATGACGGGATGAGCAACGAGTACCGCATCACTCTGAAAGGCACCCTATCCCATACGGTGACGCTGGGCGCGGATGTGTTCGGCAACATCACCCGTCTGGACAACGCGCTGGAGAATCTGTCAGGAAACCTTGACGCGGAACGGGCCAAGCTGGAAGAAGCCAAGGTACAGCTTGAAAATGCCCGCACCGAACTGGCTACACCGTTTGCCCGCGAGGAGGAGCTGGCCGAGAAAACCGCACGTTTGAAAGAACTGAACATCCTGCTTAATATGGATGAGAAAGACAAAACGCTGATCGATGAGGCTCCCGATGAGGGTGAGGAACCGCCCATGCGAAAAGTTGTAGGTCTGGAGCGATAAGCTCATCCCCGGCACCGATTGGAACTGTTCCAATCGGTGCATACATAAAGAAAGCCCCCTTACATAGCCGGTTCCCACAGGAATAATCTTTGGCTATATAAGGAGGGTGTTTTATGATGCTGTTGTTGTTTTAGTGGATTTTTCTATCTGCCGTGCGGAGGTTTGCATCCCGGCGCAGGGTATCTTTCAAAGAACCGATCATATCTTTGATGATACGGATTTCATACTCGTCGCAATCTTCCAGCAACAGCGCAATATCCTTTTCAAACTGCACTTTTGCCATGACGATGTTGTCACAGAGAAGATCATCACCGGTGACAGACAGTGCATTTGCAATACTGATAATCGTGTTCAGGCTAACGCGGGTGGTGCCGGTTTCAATGTTACTCAGATGTGTCGGAGAGATGTCAATGAGTTCGGCAAGGCGCTCCTGCGTTAAATCTGCCTTGATACGGGCAATCTTGATTCGTTTGCCGATTGCTTTATAATCAAGTTCCATATCGCGCCCCCTTCGCTTCAATAATTTACACAATGATATTGTAACCACGGAGGGAACGCATTATAATAACTTATATCCGTATACTACGGATATAAGCCAAGAGTTTAAGAAAATAGGTGATATTTTTGACTGTTTGTACCTTTGCTGGTCATCGGGAGGTGTTTTCCTCAACAGTTGAATCGGAGATAGATAAAGCACTGATTGAGATCATTGAGGCAGATAAAGAATGTGTTTTTTACTCTGGTGGAATGGGTGATTTCGATAAAAAGTGTGAATCTGCTGTGCGAGGGATGAAAAGAAAGTATCCAGAACGAAGTATTCGCCTTGTGCGGGTTCTCCCCTATCTGACCCATGAGATTAACCGTGACAAGGAATATTTTGAATCCTATTATGATGATATTGTGGTTCCGATGGAATTGATGGGTGTCCATTACAAGGCGGCCATCAAGAAGCGGAACCGCTGGATGGTTGACCAAGCAGACAAAATACTGGCCTATATTTATCGTGATTTCGGAGGTGCCTTTGACACCATAAAATATGCTTACCGCATGGGGAAGCCGGTTCTGAACTTTGCAGTGAAAGAATGAAATCGCACATTTGATATTATTTTTGTGGGTGGGTATAGTATAATAAAAATGGAAACGAGGTGAACTCGAATGAGCGATCAATATACTCCGATGATTGAGCGCATCTCAGAAGAATACGATGAGAGCGACAGTAATATGGTTCTTGAGCTGGCCGCCACCAATCAGGAATATGCTGACCTCAAACAGCAAATGAGCGAACTGAAACACCAGTACCCTTTCATCGAGAAGCTGCTGGAGGGGGACGGCGAAGTACAGCTTACTGATCAGGAACATGAAATTTTGAATCAGTATTTCCGGCTGTATTTGCGGGCCGACAACATGGAGCGCAAGCATATCTACTTCCGAGGCCACACGGATTGTTTTTCCTATCTGGAGAAAATTGGGGCATTCAAAAAAGAATAATCAATATGGAAACAGCAAAGCCGATTGGAGAAATCCAGTCGGCTTTTTTCATACAAGCCCCCTTTACATAGTCAGCTATCCCAATCGGACAGCAAATCTACGGCTATGGAAAGGGGGCTATTTTTATGCCTTACTACGACTCGGAAGCGATTGAACGGGCGCGGCAGGTGGACTTGCTCACCTATCTACAAACCTGTGAACCGCAAGAACTTGTCCATGTGTCTGGCAATGTCTACTGCACCAAGACCCATGACAGCCTGCGGATTTCCAACGGCAAGTGGTGCTGGTTCTCTCGTGGGATCGGCGGATACAGCGCCCTGGACTATCTTATCAAGGTCAATGGCTATTCGTTTATGGACGCAATGGAAACCATCACCGGCAGGGCGGCAATCAGGCCGCCTTCTTTTGTGCCTGCGCCTAAAGAGGAAAAACCCAAGCATCTGCTTCTGCCGCAGGCCGCGCCGGATAACCGGGCTATGGTGGACTACCTCAAAAAAAGAGGGATCGACCAAGAGGTGATCGACTACTGCATCCAGACCGGGCGGCTCTATGAGAGCCGGAACAAGGGCCACAGCAATGTTGTTTTCGTAGGTTTTGACAAAGATGGCAAGGCGCGGTTCGGCTGTCTGCGCGGGATCGGTGAAGGACGTTTCCACGGTGATCTGAGTGGCAGCGATAAACACTATTCCTTTGCCCTGCCCGCCTGCGTGGAGAATCCGGCGATACACCTGTGTGAATCCGCCATTGATGTCATGTCCTATGCGACCCTCTGCAAGCTGGACGGTATCGACTGGAGGCGGCACAATCTGTTGTCCCTGGCGGGAATTTACCAACCGAAAAAGGTGCTGGCAGAAAGCAAGCTACCCGTTGCCCTCATCCGGTTTCTGGAGGATCACCCATCCGTGAAAACCATCTATCTGCATCTGGACAATGACGGCCCCGGCAGGCTGGCAACAAAGGCAATCATGGCGGTCATTCCCAAAGAATACGAGGTCAAAAACCGCCCGCCGCCCACCGGCAAGGACGTGAACGACACCCTTTGTCACCGGCTGGGAATTCCCATTCGGTGCAGCAACGGAAAGGAGCATGAACGATGAGAGAGTACGAAGTGACCATCACCGAAACGCTGGAAATGACCGTCACGGTGGAAGCGGAGAGCCGCGAGGAGGCGCAGCAGATCGCCTCGGACAACTGGAAGAACGGCGACTATATCCTGGACGCCGACCACTTCAAAGACGTGACATTCCGCACCAAAGGCCGGAACCGTGACCGAGACGAGCGGTGAGATTTCTTTTTAGCTGTGAAGGATTCCCCGCAGGGGAATGGAATGTGTATGTACCAGCAAGCATCGCCGTTTGGGGACAAACGGCAGCTTGTTAGGGGGAACGCCCCCTAATCCCCCTTTTGCAGAATGGAGGTTTTCATGGAAGGATTGTTTTTTGTCATCGGTTTTCTGCTGGGCAGCCTGAGCGGCGTCACCCTCATGTGCCTAGTGCAGATCAACCATATCAGGAAGGAGGATCACGATGAGCAATCGTAATATCGAAATCAAGGTACGCCTCAACCGCAAGGAGGCCGAGGCCCTGAACAAGCGCGTGAAAAAGAGCAGGCTTTCCCGCGAGGCATATCTGCGTCACCTTATCAGCGGCGTAGTTCCCCAGGATGCACCGCCCCCGGATTACTTTGACTTCATGCGGGAGCTGCACGGTGTGGGAAACAACCTCAACCAGATCGCTCAGAAAGCTCATGTGCTGGGTGTCATTGATGAGCGCCGCTATGATGAAGAAATGCGGAAGTTCGATCAGCTTGTCAGGGACATCACCAAAGCTGTGATTCTGCCCAGACCGATCGAGTAAAGCTATGGCCACAACATCCATCTGGCGGGTGGGCGGCTGGCTGGGAAAGGTGGTCATTTATGTAGAAAACCCAGACAAGACAGAAAACCCCGCCACTTATGAAAAGTCGGATATGGAGGGACGCGACGCCCAGGGCCTCACAGATGTCATCGAATACGCCGTCCAACAGCAAAAGACGGAAAAAGCCGTAGCCAATGACGAAGGAACCGCCATCATGCAGCGGTTTGTGTCCGGGGTGAATTGCAGCCCCTCTACTGCCCGCGACGAGATGATCGCAGTCAAAAAGCGGTTCGGCAAGGAGGACGGCACGGTGGCCTATCACGGCTATCAGAGCTTTGCCCCCGGAGAGGCCGACCCACAGACCGCCCATGAGATCGGGCTGAAGCTGGCCAAAAAACTGTGGGGTAAAAAATATCAGGTGGTGGTTGCTACCCATCTGGATAAGTCCAATCACCTGCACAATCATTTTGTGGTAAACACCGTGTCCTTTGTGGACGGCATTAAGTATCACCGCACCGAGAAGGACTACTATGATATGCAGCGGGAATCTGACCGGCTGTGTCGGGAGTATGGGCTGTCCGTAATTGAAAATCCCCAGCGTGGGAAGTCACAGCACTATGGAGCGTGGCGGGCCGAACAGGAAGGCCGCCCCACCTATCTGAGCCTTATCAAAGCAGATGTGGATACTGCCATTCGTCAGTCAATGACGGAGCGGCAGTTTTTTTATCACCTGAAACAGATGGGCTACGACATCAAAGTGGGCAAAGACATTACCCTGCGCGCACCCGGCAGAGAGAACGGCAGAAAGCTGTGCCGCAATCTGGGCGAGGAATATTCCCTGGAAAGCATCCGCAGGCGGATACTGGCACAGAGCCATCCTCAAAGGACACACAGGCCGCATCCACAGCGGTGCAGGCTTCATGGCGATTTGAAGCAAGCCAGAAAAGTGACAGGCTTTCGCGCCCTCTATTTTCATTACTGCTATCTGTTGGGCGTATTTCCTCAAAAGCAAAACCGGCAGCCCCAGCGAATATCTCATGCTTGCCGGGAAGATTTGATTCGAGCGAAAGAATTGACCGACGAGGCGCGGCTGCTGTCCCGTCACCGCATTGACACACTGGAACAGCTTACTGCCCATCGGAGAGGTGCGGAGTCGGAAATGAACGCGGACATTGAGCAGCGAAAAGCCCTGTACCGCAGGCTGCGTACCAAAGAGGTACGGTCTGCCCCTGAACAGCATGAGCAGATCAAAGCAGAAATTGCCGTCCTTTCCGGGCGGATCAAGAAACTGCGAAGGGAGGTAAGATTATGTGAGGATATAGCAGTACGCTCCCTTTCCATCAAGGAAAAGATCAAGGCCGCCCGCGAGGAAGCACGGACGGAACAAGGAACCCGTCAGGGGCCGGAACAAGGCCGTGCGGGTATTCCAGGAAGGAGATGATTTTCTATGTATAGCTCAGGCGATGCGGCGGAACAGGTTGTGCGAATGAGTTTGGAGGGGGCTGAATTTGCCCTCAAGATTACAGGCTCTGCGGCTAAAAATCTGGCCGCCGCCCTCTACACGGTCTTGAAAGACCAGAAAAAGACCAAAGGCAAAGCCCGCATTGAAACCATGCTGCGGGAAAAGCGCCCCATGACAGTCTACACCATCAAGAAAGAAGATGCCCCGGAATTTGCGCGGCAGGCCAAAGGATACGGGATTCTCTATGCTCCCATCCCGGTCAAAAAGGATGACAACACCATCGACATTCTGGTATTCGAGGATGACGCAGCCAGAGCCAATCGGATCGTGGAGAAGTTCAACCTCACCGTGGTGGATACGGCATCCATCAAAGAGGACATTCAGAAATCCCGCGAACAGCGCGGCAGCGAACCGGCAGCGCCGGAACAGGCCGCCCCGGAAAAGAGCCAAGACGATAAACTGCTGGACGAACTGATGGAGAAGCCTGCCCAAAAGGAAAAGGCCGAGCCGGAACATCCTGCGGCGGAGAAAACGGATTCTTTTACCCCGGCGGCGGAAAAATCCCATCCGTCCGCGCCTATCTCCGAGAGCAGCAGCAAGTCCGCAAGGGGTACTTCTGACGGGCCGGAGAAACCATCTGTCCGCCAGGAGCTGCGGGACATTCAGGCCCAGCGGAAGAAGGAGGCGGAAGTGACAAAGGCAGAGGAACCTTCCGTATCCAAGAAACCGGCGCAGAAAACCACCCGGCACCAGCCGCCCAAACCCAAAAAGAAACCCAAATCGAAAGAGAGGTAAATGCTTATGAACAACTTTGACGACCTGTTTGAACAGCAACCTCAAAAGGAGGCCGCGCTTCAGAAGCCGGAGGGACAAAAGGAACGCCCCAAGCGCCAATGGTGGCAGATCCGTGAGGAGAAGCAGCGCAAGGAAGCCTATGCTTCTCTGGATAAGATTTTTGGAGCGTTTGCGGAGGGCAACGGCAATATGGAGGCGTATCTGGACGTACAGAGCCGATTTCCCTTCCACTCTGCCCGCAACGCCCTTCTGATCGGCGCACAATGCCCCCAGGCGCAGCGTGTGGGCGGCTATAAGGAATGGACTGCCCAGGGCATTGAGATTCTGGAGGAAGAAAAGAGGCTTCCAATTATCATTCTGGAACCGGGCAAAGCATACCGGAGGGATGACGGCTCCATCGGCCAGAACTTTTATGCCAAAGAGGTCTATGACATTTCCCAGACTTCGGCACAGGGACAGTACCAGCCCCAGGTCACCTATGATGACCGGCTGCTTTTGAAAGGGCTGATCGCCAGCTCTCCGATGCAAATCCGGGCGGTAGACGAACTGCCCCAGGGACGTGGTGCTGTGTTCTCTGAGGAACAGAACGCTATCCTGGTCAAGAAAGGCATGGACGCCCCCGACATCTTCCGCTGTGTTTCACTGGAGATTGCCAATGTACAGCTTGCCAGAAACAACGAAGGGTATTCAAGAGAAGCGGACGGCTATAAAGCTTATGCCGTCAGCTATATGCTCTGTAAGCGGTACGGCATTGAGGCCAAAGGCTATGACATTGGCCGTCTGAACAGCGTTTTCAAGGGCCAAGACCCCAGAGAAGATGTCCCGGCAGCCCTCAGCGATATGCGGGAAACCTTCAAGTCGCTGAACGGGCGCATGGCCAGAGCGATGGGGCTGACCCGCGACACCAAACAGAAGGAACCGGAACGGTAAAGGAGGTTTGAGTCATGGAAAGACAGGATAAAGTCGTCCTGACGCTGGACAGCTACGAGCATGGCATCATGATTCGTGCGCTCAATGAGCTGCGGAACGATATGCTGGAGGAACAGCGCGACCCCGGCCCGGTGGAGGATGTGCTGCTGAAAACTATTGACGCCCCTGCACAAAAAGATAAGAAAGCGAAGCGTCGGGATGAAGCCAGATAACAGGACGGGCGGCCCCTGGCTTTATGCGCTGGGGCTGATCCCGGTCATCTGGTTCGCCCTTCTGATTGCGCCGTCTGTTTCCGGTGGCCTTGCGGAGATTATGAACGGCCTGCCTGTGGCAATGAAGAATCCATTCAAGCTGATGTGGTGTGAGGACAGCGTAAAAACTGTCCTCATTTTTATTGCCGCCTATGGGCTGGGAATCGGGATTTATCTCTCATCCCGGCGCAATTACAGACGGGGCGAAGAACACGGTTCGGCCAAATGGGGCGACGCCAGAGCCGTGAACAAGAAGTACCGGGCGAAAGACCCGTTTCAAAACCGCATCTTCACCCAGCACGTCCGCATGGGACTGGACGGCAGGAAGCACCGCCGCAATCTGAACACCCTGGTGGTGGGCGGCAGCGGCGCAGGAAAAAGCCGGTTCTATGCAAAAGTCAACCTGTGCCAAGCCAACACCTCGTATTTTGTGCTGGATTGTAAGGGCGAGCTGCTCCGGGACTGCGGCACTTTGCTGGAACGGCAAGGCTATGAAATCCGCATCGTTGACCTTTTGAACATGGAGAAAAGTCATTGCTACAATCCCTTCTCCTATTTGAAAAATGACAACGACGTGCAGAAGATGGTGACGAATCTTTTTAAGGCCACCACGCCAAAAGGCAGCCAATCCAACGACCCTTTCTGGGATACGGCAGCTTCCATGCTCCTTCTGGCGCTGGTCTTTTACCTTTGGTACGAAGCGCCGGAGGATGAAAAAAACTTTCCGATGGTCATGGAAATGCTTCGGGCCGGTGAGGTGCGGGAGGATGATGATTCCTACCAATCCCCGCTGGATGAGCTGTTTGACCGGCTGGAAATGCGCTCGCCCGATCACATCGCGGTGAAGTATTACAAGGACTATCGTTCCGGCTCGGCCAAGACGCTGAAATCCATCCAGATCACTCTGGCATCCAGGCTGGAGAAGTTCAACCTCTCGTCTGTTGCGGCTTTGACTGCTACGGATGAACTGGATTTGTCCAGCATGGGAGAGAAAAAAGTGGCGCTCTTTGCGCTGATCCCGGACAACGATGCCAGCTTTAACTTTCTCGTGAGCCTTTTGTACGCCAGCACCTTTCAGGAGCTGTTCTACTCGGCTGACCGAAAACACGGCGGGAGCTTGCCTGTACCGGTGCATTTTCTCATGGACGAGTTCGCCAATGTGAGCTTGCCGGATGATTTTGACAAGCTGCTGGCTACCATGCGTTCCCGAAATATCTCGGTGTCCATCATCATCCAGAACATCGCGCAGTTAAAGGCATTGTTTGAAAAACAGTGGGAATCCATTATCGGTAACTGCGATGAATTCCTGTACCTGGGCGGCAATGAAACCAGCACCCACAAGCTGATCTCCGAGAACTATCTGGGAAAAAGCACCCTCTGGCTGGACACCTATGGTAAAAGCACCGGGCATTCCGGCAGCTACTCCACCAACAACCAACTGACAGGCCGTGAACTGATGACGCCAGATGAAGTCCGTATGCTGGACAACAATCTGGCGTTGCTTTTTATCCGAGGCGAAGCGCCGCTGATGGACGAAAAATACGACCTGCTGAAACATCCCAATGTCAAATACACCACAGACGGCGGCGCGCCTGCTTATACGCATGGCAGCACGGAATATGCCGTGGCCGGTCTTTCGGTGAGCCGCCTGACACCCGCCGATCTTGCCAATGTGCAGGAACCGGAAACAAGCTACGAGCTTCTGTCCGATGAGGACATGGCGAATATTTTTCAATTCAAGGAGGAACCGCAAAATGAAACTGTTTAACAAGAGCAACAAGAAGAACAACGAAACCCACCGCCTGCCCATGGGGAATAAGAGCAAGCGCGCCCTCGCCATGTATGCGGTTTTGGTGCTGACGTTTGGCTGCTTTACCACCACGGCCTTTGCCGCCAGCGACCCGCTGACGGTCATCAACAACCTGTCCGAATTCATCTTCGGCTTGATCCGCGCCATCGGCATGATCCTGCTGGGCTTCGGTATCGTGCAGGTCGGCTTGTCCCTCAAGTCCCACGACCCCAGCCAGCGCGCCAACGGCTTTCTCACGCTGGCCGGCGGCGTTATCATCACCTTTGCAAAGGAGATTTTGACCCTGATTACCGGCTGATTCAAAACGGCAGTCTGGGGGCGGGCCGGTTACGGCCTGCCCCTGACTTCGCCGGAAAGGAGGTTATTCGATGTCCGAGAACTGGGTAGTGCAAAATCTGCAAAACGCGCTGGATACCTGGAACAAGTACCTGACGGAGATCTGGCAGCTTATCACACAAAGCCCGGAGCAATTCAAGGGCGGCACCATTTGGGGCGTCATCGTCAACATCCACGATGCGGTGCGCGCCATCGGCCTGGCGCTGCTGGTGCTGTTCTTTGTCGTGGGCGTGATGAAAACCTGCGGCAGCTTTGCCGAGGTGAAAAAGCCGGAACACGCCTTGAAGCTGTTTATTCGTTTTGCCGTCGCCAAAGGCGTTGTGACCTATGGGCTGGAATTGATGATGGCTCTGTTCAACATCGCGCAGGGGCTGGTCAGCACCATTATGAATGCTTCCGGCTTCGGCTCCGCCCAACAGACAGTTTTGCCGCAGGAGATTATCGACGCGGTGGAAAACTGCGGCTTTTTTGAGAGCATCCCCCTCTGGGCAGTAACGCTCATCGGCGGTCTTTTTATTACGGTTCTCAGTTTCGTTATGATCATGACTGTTTACGGGCGTTTTTTCAAATTGTACCTTTACACCGCCATCGCGCCGGTGCCTTTGTCCACCTTCGCCGGGGAACCGAGCCAGAACGTAGGCAAGAGCTTTATCAAAAGCTATGCGGCGGTTTGCCTGGAAGGTGCCATTATTGTGCTGGCCTGCATCATTTTCTCCCTGTTCGCAGCTTCCCCGCCAGCCGTTGATCCCAATGCGGCGGCTGTCACGCAGGTGTGGAGCTATGTCGGGGAACTGCTGTTTAATATGCTCATCCTCGTGGGCGCGGTCAAGATGGCAGACCGCGTGGTGCGCGAGATGATGGGCCTGTAAGAATTAAAACCAAGGAGGTTTCAAAGGGGAACGAGAGATTAGTTTAATCTCAAAGCTAAAATCAAAGTAAATCAAATCGAAAAAATCAATAAATCTGATTTTTTCTGTTTTATTTAATTGTTGCTTGTGATATACTATTTACGGAGGTGGTTTCAATGTTGATTGAATTTCGTTTTAAAAACTACCGCTCTTTTCGCGATGAAGCAACACTTTCTATGGAAGCAACTGGGCTAAGTTCATTTAAAAATTGTTTAATTCCCTTGTCTTCGACGGTTAAACTGTTACCTGCTGTTGCAATTTATGGTAAAAATGGTGGTGGTAAAAGCAATGTAATTCGCGCATTTTGGCTAGCGGTACAATTTGTTCGTAATGCGCAAAGGACTCAGCATGAAGGTGCAAATATTCCGGTAAACTGTTTTGCTCTCAATGATTATTCAAAGGAAGACCCCACAGAATTTCATTTTGTGTATACCGTAAATGGAATTAAATATTGGTATGGTTTTTCTGCTACAAGAGAAAAGATATTTACAGAGTACCTTTACCATGCGCCCAAAGGACAAAAAGCACTTATTTTTTCTAGAGAAGGACAAAAATTCACATTTACAGAAGAAAAAACAAAGCGTGGAATGATCAGCGAAATGGTTGCCGAAAACCAACTATTTTTTTCCGTTGCCTGTACTATGAATGACAGCCCTTGTATTTCAGCTATGCACTGGTATCGGAACCATGTGTTCTTTTCAAGAGATTACTCGGATATTCCTAAACAGCTTCTGGCGTACTCGGAAGACAAAAATATGCTTAAGGCAATTTCCGACTATGCCAAAACAGCGGATCTCGGTATCCAAGATATGCATTTCGAGTTTGATAGTAAAGAAATTAGAGATGATGTATCTTTGCCGGATAACATTCCAGATGGTATTAAATCAGCTCTGGTGCAATTTATGCATGCATTAACAGAAAACTCAATGAATAGTAATGTTCAGCTAAAAGTTGGAGAAGTTTCTGCGAAAGCTCGTCACTTAGGCGAAAACCGTGATGGACAACAATCAAGTTATATGCTAGAACTTGAGGATGAATCTGACGGCACACGGAAATTGATGGCATTGGCGCCAGCAATTGAATCTGCGCTACGCACAGGCGGCATTTTATTAGTTGATGAATTGGAACGAGAATTGCATCCCAAGCTAGTAAATTTTATTGTTGCGAAATTCCAAAGTAAGACTGCAAATCCCAATGGGGCGCAGATTGTCTTTACCACGCATAATACTGAATTGATGAATCTGGAATTACTGCGTAAAGACCAGCTATACTTTGTGGATAAGTATGATAAAGATGGCACATCTGAACTATACAGCATCAGTGAATTTGCTACACGAACAACAGAAAATGTTCGAAAAGGGTACCTTGTCGGAAAGTATGGCGCTACACCTGATATTGAAATTGAGGAGGTGGAATAAATGCCTCGTCAATTGAAGCGAAAGAAACCGTATATTGTTGTTTTTTGCGAGGGTGAAAGTGAACAAGCATATACAGACTTTCTGAAAAAGGAATTTAAGGATGTTGCATCTATTAAACGCCCCAGTTCTACTGGACTTTTCGAAGAAGCCGATAGCAAATTCAAGAAAGACAAATCTTATCGAGATTATGCTGAGGTAACGGATGAAATTTGGTTTTTCTTTGATGTAGAAACAAAAGATGTTCAAAAATGGGACAGTCGTTTAAAAATAATTAAGCGACTGCGTTCTTTACGAAAAAAACCTGGCATCAAAGTAAGGCTGCTGATGACAACAGGGTGCGTCGAGTATTGGTTTATGTTGCATTATAAAATGTTTACTCCACCCATTCAGACTGTTGCAGAAAAAGAACGTATAATAGCCGAGTTAATCGAAAAAGTTCCTGATTACCAAAAAGGAGATCTTCATTCTACTTCGAAAATTGCGCACAATTATCCAGAAGCAGTCAAAAATTCTAAAAGGACACTTTCTAATCTGCTTCAAGATGGACTTCCAAGTTTAGACGATACTGATGAGCGCAATTACTGGCTTTGTAGAAATTGCCTGACTTTTTCTAATGTTTATGAGGCTATTGATTTTTTAACAAGTTTACAATGATTATTCTTCTAAAGTGCCGTGAGCTAAGTATCACGGCGCTTTTTCATTTCAAAAGTAAGCGAGGAGGTAAACATTTTGGAAGTTAAGATCAATCGAGAAATCCGTAATTACACGGAGAGTATGTTTTTTGGGCTGTCTATGCGGCAGTTCATCTTTTCGGTACTGGCCTGCGGTGTAGCCGTGGGCCTTTATTTTATCCTGCGCCCCTACTTCGGCGTGGAAACCCTTTCCTGGATGTGCATTTTGGGGGCGGCTCCCTTTGCCATGCTGGGGTTCATCACCTACCACGGCATGACGGCGGAGCAGTTCATCTGGGCATGGCTGCGCTCGGAGATGTTGGAACCGAAGGAACTCAAATTCGAGGACAGCAATTATTACTATGCGGCCCTCAAAGGGACTATCGAGGAATTGCAGAATGGCGGCTCCGGCAGGAAGCGCAAAAAGCAGCCGAAACATCTGAGCAAACGGAAGGAGGAAAAGCATGATTAAAACCATCAAGACAATGGCCAAACAGGAGAAGGAACGCTACAATGTCCCGCGCAAGGTGCAGGATGTGATCCCCGTCCGCCGTATCTGGCCGGACGGCATTTTTCTTGTTGGGACGAAATTCACCAAGACCTATAAGTTCACCGACATCAACTATCTTGTGGCCAGCCGCGAGGACAAGGAATCCATGTTCCTGACCTATTCGGAGCTGCTGAACTCTCTGGACTCCGGCGCGGTGACGAAGATCACCGTCAACAACCGCCGTATGAATAAGGCAAACTTTGAGCAGTCCATCCTCATGCCCATGCAGGGAGATTTCCGTGATGAGTATCGCCGGGAGTATAACCAAATGCTGCTGGATAAGGCCACCGGTGCCAACGGCATCACGCAGGAGAAGTATATCACCATCTCCGTGGTGAAAAAGGACATCGAGGAAGCCCGTGCCTACTTTGCCCGTGTGGGGGCTGACCTTGTTTCTCACTTTGCAGCTCTGGGTTCCAAATGCGTTGAGCTGGACGCCACCGAGCGCCTGCGTATCCTGCACGATTTCTACCGTCAGGGCGAGGAGGCCGAGTTCCGGTTCAATGCCCGCGAGATGATGAAGCGCGGCCATGACTTCCGTGATTATATCTGCCCGGACGGGATCGAGAAGAACAGCGACTATCTGAAGCTGGGCGAAAAATACTGCCGCGTCCTGTTCCTCAAGGATTACGCCAGCTATATCAAGGACAATATGGCGACGGAGCTGACGGACTTCAACCGGAACATGATGCTCTCCATCGACGTTGTCCCGGTTCCCACCGATGAGGCCGTCCGCGAGGTGGAAAACCGGCTGCTGGGTGTGGAAACCAACATCACCAACTGGCAGCGCCGCCAGAACGCCAACAACAATTTCTCTGCGGTGGTGCCGTATGACATGGAATTGCAGCGCAAGGAGAGCAAGGAGTTTCTGGACGACCTCACCACCCGCGATCAGAGGATGATGTTCGCCGTCATCACGCTGGCCATTACCGCCGACACCAAAGAACAGCTTGACAGCGATACCGAGGCGGTTCTTTCTGTCGCCCGCAAGCATATGTGCCAGCTTGCCACATTGAAGTTCCAGCAGCTCGACGGCCTGAACACGGCGCTGCCCATTGGGGCGCGCAAAATCAATGCGTTCCGCACTCTTACCACCGAGAGCCTTGCGGTGTTCATTCCCTTCAAAGTGCAGGAGATTCAGGATAAGGGCGGCATCTACTTCGGGGAGAACGCCATTTCCCACAACCTCATCATGTGCAACAAGGCAAACCTCTTGAACCAGTCGGCTTTCCTGCTGGGGGTGCCTGGGGCGGGAAAATCTTTTAGTGCGAAAGAATTGATCGCTTTTTTGATGCTGCACCCGGATTACGCCAACGACGACATCCTCATCTGTGATCCGGAAAATGAATTTGGCGCGCTGTGTCAGGCGCTGGGCCGGGATATGGCTTCCGTGATCCACATGGCTGCGGGCGGCAAAGACCGCCTGAACGCCATGTATATGGTAGAGGGCTACGGCGAGCAGAATCCCATCGTGGAAAAATCCCAGTTCATCATGTCCCTCATCGAGCAGATCGACAAGACCGGTGTGGGGCCGCAGCATAAATCTATCATTGACCGCTGTACCGCTCTGGTGTATCAGGATGCGGAGCGCACAGGCAACATCGCCACACTCTGCGATCTGCGCGAAAAGCTGCTGGAACAGCCGGAGGAAAAGGCAAAGGATATTGCCCTTTCTCTGGAGCTGTTCACAACCGGTTCGCTGGACATCTTCGGGCGGGAAAGCACCGTCGATTTGGATAAGCGCGTGGTGGTGTTCGATATTCGCGGTCTGGGGCAGCAATTAAAGCCCACTGGCCTGCTGGTCATTACCGACACCATCCTCAACCGCGTTACCCTCAACTGGAAACGAGGCAAGCGCACCCATGTGTTCCTTGACGAGTTCCATGTGGTGTTTGAGAACGAGCAAAGCGGCGTGTTCTTCAACTCTGCATGGCGTCAGTTCCGTAAGCGCGGCGCATATCCTACCGCCATCACTCAGAACGTGGAGTACCTGCTGGACTCTGTGCAGGCCAGCACCATGCTCTCCAACTCCGAGTTTATCGTCATGCTCAATCAGGCGGCCTCTGACCGTGAAAAGCTGGCAAAGCTCCTCAATATCTCCAAAGAGCAGATGAGCTATGTCACCAATGCCGACGCGGGCTGCGGCCTGATTCGGTATGGCAGCGCCCTGGTTCCGTTTATCAACCGGTTCCCCCGCGACACCAAGCTCTATGAACTGATGACCACCAGACCCGGCGAGGGTGTGTTCGGCGGTGAAAAGGAGGCAATGTGATGGGCGCACAGAATATCCGTTTTGCATCCGAGGAACACAGGGACTTCTTTCTGTCCATGATGTCCAAGTCCCGGCGCAATGACAGCTATCACTGTTCCTTTTTCTATGTGATGGGGATTGCCCCGGAAACACGGGCCAATATCCAGCAGATGTTCAATTTCAAGGAGGACTGCATCGAGCCGGACGGGATGCACGGTGGCTGGCAGACCAGCGGCACCGTCAGGGTGTGCCGTCTGGCCTTTAACCTCTGGAATGGCTATACCGAACCGGAACAGAGTAACGCCTTTTCCCCGGAGGACTTGTTTTGCTGCGAGTTTGCGCCCTACTTCATGGAGGGCATCAAAATCCGTTACCCCGAATACTGCCGTGAACTTGCGCCTGTCAAAAAGCAGGCGGAACCGGCACGATAAAGATTTGATTGGAGGTATCTAATATGGCTGAACCGGCTATTGCCCTGCGGGAACATCCGCAGATCATTGAACTTTTTACCGTTCTGGAGCAGAACGGCCTTCACCAGCAGAAGGACGAGGTGCAGGCGCTGGTGAGTTATATCGACGGCATGGAGGATAAGCTGTCCCGGATGGTGGATGAAATGACCGCCATGCGGAAGGAGGTTGACCAGCTTCACGACAGAAGCATCCAGGCCAGATGTACCTTCCTGATGAACGAGGCGGAAAACAAGGTGCATCAGGTCAGCAGCATGGTATCCACCGCCAAGAACAATACCATTTCCGCTGCCGGACGCATGGTGCAAACTTTTCACGAGAAAGGCCGCGTGGCGCTGCGTCATGCGGTGCAGGCGCTGCGGATTCCCGCAGTTCTCACCCGAATGGAACATGGCTTCTCCCATGCCAGCCAAACGATGGAGAAGTGTGCTGGACGGATGGATGTGATCCGGGAGGAACTGCATCAGGCGGGCGGCCATCTGAAAAGCGCCGGACGCGCACTCACAGGAAAAGAGGCGCAGCAGGTCAAAGAGCTGGACGCTGATAAAGGGGTGCTTGCCAAGCTGAGAGGGTTTCTCACATCCTGCGGCAAGGCTTTTTCTGAAATGGAGCGTGGCGCGGGCCGACTGGCGGAAAAGGCCGGTGGGGAGAAAGCCTCTGTCAAGACTGAGCTGATGGCTCTGAAAGCGGCACCGTCCGGCCAGCATCGGGCAGACCCCGGCAAGGACAAAGCACGATAAAAACAGGAGGGCAAACATGAAAAACGAAATGAAAACCAAAGTGATGATTGCTGGGGCGGCCTTTTGTGCCGCCCTTTTCCTTTTCTCCGGCTTTATGCTCTGCCGGGAATATCTCGATCAGAAGCAGAGTGCCGAAGCCTTTGAAGAAGTGGCCGAGCTGGTAAAAGAGGAGCCGGATCTGCCTGTTCTGGAGCTGGAAAGCGGGCCGGAGCCGGTGCAGGAGGAAATGACGGCCTTTGATAAGTATGCCAATGTGTATGCCCAGAACAGCGATTTGGTGGGCTGGGTTTCCATCCCCGGCACCCGGATTGATTATCCCGTTATGCAGACCAAAGACAACCCCGACTTCTATCTGAAACACGCCTTTGATAAATCGTACAGCAGCTACGGTGTTCCCTATGTGCAGGAAAACTGCGATATTGGTATTTCCGATAACCTTGTTCTGTACGGCCACCACATGAACAACGGCTCCATGTTCTCCGACCTTTGTAAGTACGAGAGCGAGGACTTCTATCAGGAGCATAAAATCATTCACTTTGATACGTTGGAGAGCTTCGGAGAGTATGAAGTGATCGCCGCCTTCAAGACGGTAGCTTACTCCCAAGAGGAGTTCAAGTATTACCATTTTGTCCGGGCGGAGAGCGCCAAGCAGTTTGACGAGTATATCGCGGAGTGCAAAGAACTGGCGCTCTACGACACCGGTGTAACCGCTGAATACGGCGACAAACTCATCACCCTCTCTACCTGCGAGTATTCCCGGACAAACGGGCGGATGGTTGTGCTGGCAAAGCTGCTGGAGGAATAAGGGCTGCTCTGCCCTGGAAAGGAGGTGAAGCCCATGAGCAAGGGCATTAAGACAAAGGCCACCGTCAAAGATGTCAAGGCGCTGGATAAAAGCGCCGTGGCCGCCGAGCGAATGAAGCAGGCATATATCCGCACCAAAGACAAAGCGGAGCATGGGATGTATGCAGAGGAAAGCTCTCCCGCCGAATATGCTTCTGACCGTTTTTCATCTGGTGTGGATAGTGTGAGCCATGAAGCTGTCCACCAATTTGATAAGCAAGGCCGTAAAGGAGTGCAGACCACCAAAGAGAATATCTCTAAGGTCAAGGAAAATATCCAAAAGCGAAAGGCCGCCGCTGAACAGCCGAAAAAACAAGCGGAGAAACGGGCGGCACAGCAAACCGGGCAGCCTGCCCGTTGGAGTGGACGGCAGGCTGCGGATACAGTTTCTGAACCGGCTAAAGCCGTCCGGCAGGAGCACAGCGCCATTAAGACGCTGGATCGTGGGCAGAAAGGCATCAAGACGGTGGACAGGAGCCGAAAGACCATTAAGCAGACCTCATCCGCTGCGAGAGGCACGGTGAAAACCACTACCAAATCCATCAAGACAGCGGAAACTACCGCAAAGACCAGCATCAAAACCAGTCAGCAGGCGGCAAAGGTGGCCCAGCAGACTGCCATTGCCACCGCCAGAGCCGCCAGAGCTGCGGCCCATGCTGCCCGTACAGCAGCCATTGCCACAGCTCACGCCATCAAGGTAGCAGCCAAAGCCACCGCCGCAGCGGTGAAAGCCATCATCGCGGCGACAAAGGCTTTAATTGCGGCTATCGCAGCCGGGGGCTGGATTGCGGTACTGGTGGTTATTGTGATTTGTCTGATCGGTATGATAATCGGTTCTTGCTTTGGTATTTTCTTCTCCGGTGAGGACTCCGGCACCGGGCAGACGATGCAGACCGCCGTGCAGGAAATCAACACGGACTATCAGGACAGGCTGGACGAGATTAAAGCATCCCACAGCTATGACGTTCTGGAGATGTCCGGTTCCCGCGCTGTGTGGAAGGAAGTTCTGGCTGTCTATGCCGTCAAGACCACCACTGACCCGGATGCTGCTCAGGAAGTCGCCACAATGGATGATACCAAGAAACAGCTCCTCAAGGACATCTTCTGGAAGATGAACGAGATTTCATCCAACACCGACACCAAAACCGAAACGGTGATTGAAACTTCGGATGATGGAAATGGCAATATCGTGGAAACAGAAACCACGGTAACGCAGACCTACCTCTATATCACCGTCAGCCACAAAACTGCCGAGGAGATGGCCGATCAGTTCGGCTTCAATGAGGATCAACGGGAACAGATGGCGGAGCTTCTGGCCGATGAAAACAACTCCCTGTGGTCACAAGTCCTCTACGGCATCAGCGGAGGCGATGGTGAGATCGTCACCGTGGCACTCTCCCAAGTGGGGAATGTCGGCGGTGAGCCGTACTGGAGTTGGTATGGTTTTAACAGCAGAGTAGAGTGGTGCGCCTGCTTTGTGAGCTGGTGTGCTAACGAGTGCGGCTATATTGAAGCTGGCGTCATTCCTAAGTTTGCGGCCTGTGCATCTCAGGGGGTGCCGTGGTTCCAGGAGCGCGGACTGTGGCAGGACAACAGCTATGAGCCGCGCCCTGGCGACATTATCTTTTTCGATTGGGATGATGGCGGCCAGGATGGTTCTTCCGATCATGTTGGCATTGTGGAGAAGGTGGAGAATGGACGCATCTACACCATCGAAGGCAACTCCGGCGATAGTTGCCGTCAAAACAGTTACCCGGTTGGTTACTATGAAATCTATGGGTATGGAACTCCGGCATATTAACTCGCACAAAAAAGACCCAGCCGAAACCGGCTGGGTACATAAGGGTATAATAAAATTTATCATCGCGCAGTGGTTGATAGCCTTCAGTTTATAAATGTGACGTTCTATAGTCATTGTAATTTCTTCCATGTTGCATTATAATTAATTAACGGTGGGTCTTTGTGCCGCCAAGACAAGCCGTATGGGATATTCCCATGCGGTATTTTTATTTAGCTTATAATTTGATTCTTATAAACGAGGTGAGTATATGTCCGACAACACACATGTTCCTGATAAACTTGAGGGATACATGCTACAGGTGCGTCATGCTCTTTATGAATTGATTTGCTTAGATGAACGCGTTGTCAGCGTTGAGGCTTATGATGATGTAGCGGTTGAAAAAGAAGGACTTCTAATTGCTGAGCAGACTAAAAGTGTGTTATCTAATAATAACCCTGTTACAGATAGAGCAGAAGTTTTTTGGAAAACAATTTACAACTGGTGCAATTATTTTACCCAGGGGCAATATCCCCCAAAAGTTGTCTTAAAATATATTGTTGTTTCATCTCATTCCATAAAGGCAGGAACTATCCCAAAATTATTTGCGGAAGCAAAAACTGAAACCGAAGCAACGGAAGCATTGGAAAGCGCCAGAATAATTTTATTTGGTGATACTCAAAGCAAGGAAAAGCCCCGGCCCATTAGTCAAACTATAGAACCATATATTGAGTATTGTTTTGCACCTAAGAATAAAGAAACGGTTATTAAAGTTATTTCTCTCATGGAAATTGATATTCATGAAGATACATACGACCAAGAGCTGTTCAATAAATTTAAGATGCAATCCATCCCTTTAGAGTATGCAACAGAACTTTTTGAATCTATGCTGGGCTGGGTAAGTGACCAGGTACATCAGCAAACCAAGCAGAATAAACCCGCATATATCTCATCAAAAGATTACAAGACTGCTTTGGATTCGCAGATCAGAAGCAGAGATCAAAAAATAATATTGAGTGCAGTTTCTGTTCAACCGGAAGCCAGTCAGACAACAGCCGAAGTGGAGCGCCACGATACATATATCAAACAGCTTGAATTAATCGATGTGGATGAATCGGATATTTTTGAAGCTGCCAGTGACTTTCTAAGAACGAGATCGGAGAAAACAGCTTGGGCCAAAAAAGGACTTATCAACGGAGGTAGCTTTACTGATTATTATGATAGCCTAAAAAGGCTATGGAAAAATCAGAAACTACTTTCAAGTGTAGTTGTTAATGGTGACATTGAAAGAGGAAAATATTTGTATGCCCAGTGTTTAAGTTACGCAATAAGTCACCGACTCCTTGGAAGAGATGTTCCTAGCTTCTTTGGTAGTGGTTCGCTTCAAGCGTTAGCAAACGAGCCGTCTGATCGACCTACCATAGGTTGGCATCCCCGGTATATTGAGCTGTTGAAAGGAGATGACAAAGGTGACAAATAACATAGATCGTGAAATATATTATGTTCAAAATCCAGCTATTGGAGCTGCGGCTTTGTGGCAATTTATTTGTGGATATTATTCGAAGGAGAGTAAAGCTATTCCATTTCCACTGCTATTTATTGTGTTACCTATTATTCTTCGGGAAGATTTATGTACTGTCATTAAATCTACACAAAAAAAGAAGGGACTTTCCAAAGTATCAGAAAAACTATTTAAGGATAAGAAAAACGATGATTTATATACCATCAACAAAAGTGCTATAGAATTACGCCCTTTAACTTTGGACTCCTTTAATGTTGGCGTATCTGCAAAACTTTTTGCTATGGATATTTCAACTGCCCAAGTTTTTCCGCTGACACAAGCAAAGAAACGTGGGCTATCCCCTTCAACAAAGAATTTGCTTGATGCCGCAGAAAAATTAGGAATATGGTGCTCAGAATTGAGCTTGCTTGAAATATGTGAATGGTTGAAAGTGAGGTTTTAGCGTGAAATTTTATATAGATAGCATACTATTATGGCCAAAGAAAGCGAACCTAAAATATCGACGGGTGAAGTTTGAGCCAGATAAAATAAACATTATTACCGGTGCCTCAAGAACTGGTAAGTCTGCAATTATCCCAATTATTGATTATTGTCTTGGTTCTGGAAAATGCACTATTCCCGTTGACACAATACGAAATGCATGTGCATGGTTTGGTGTATTATTTAATCTTGAAAATGAACAGTTACTACTTTGTAGACGAGAGCCTGGAAATCAAATGGCAACTGGGGATATGTTTATTCTTAGAAATAAGGAAATTGTGATCCCAGAGAGCATTGAGACTAATACAACTCTTATTGAAGTTAAAAATGTTTTGAATGAGCTGTTTTCAATGTCTTTTTTAGATCTTGATCCAGCAACTAATAATTTCTCGTCTCATCCATCGTATAGAGATTTCATGGCATTTTTATTTCAACCACAAAATATTGTGGCAAATGCTGATGTGTTATTTTATAAAGCGGATACAACTGAACATAGGCAGAAATTAATTAATATTTTCCCATATGCTTTGGGTGCTGTAACTCCAAAAGTTCTTGCTGCACGGCAAGAAATGGATAAGTTAAAGAAGCAGAGAGACCGCTTGCTCCGTGATATTAAGACAATCAAGGATGTCTCAGAGGGATGGAAACAAGAAGTTGCCAGTTGGTTGGCGCAGGCAAGAGATATGGGACTGACACCCGCTCATTTTAATGAGTGTTCAAGTTTTGACGATCAGGTTCAACAACTTGAAGCAATAGTTGAAAAAGCAGAAACAGATACCCAATTAGTTGCTTCGAATATAAGAGATTCATCGGCTGAATTAGTTGAACTTCGCAAAGAAGAACAAGATATTGCTTCTCAACTTTTTGCTCTTCAAAAGAGACATACCGAGATGCTTCAACTGCGTAATTCCATGGGGCAATATGAAGAGTCTTTGCAAGTTCAACTTCAACGACTTGAAATATCAACTTGGTTAAAGACGCTCTCTGGGCCAGATGGCATATGTCCCTTTTGCAATAGCTCGCATTCAGGTGTAACTGAAGAGTTAGACGTACTATGCAAAGCTATTGAGGAAATTGAGCAATCTGCAGGAAATATGCAGATTGTACCCGCAGCCTTTGAGCGGGAACTGCAAGTTGTTGAAACTGAAATTGGATATTGTACCGAAAAACTAAATGCAATTCGTAACCGTATTCGTGAAGAAAGTCGTAGATATACTACTACATCAAATAAAAAGTACACTTTAGCAGGAATTGCACATTTCCTGGGCAGGATGGAGGCAAGTATCCAAACATTTCAGCGAGTAGGAAAAAATAGTGATCTGGAAAATCAGTTAAGTGATTTAGAAGATCGAATTCGTAATTTGGAAAGTATTGTTCACGAATCGGAGATTCGCAGAAAAATTGATGCTGCCACAAAGTACATTAACCAAGAAATTGTGGAGATTATAAAAAACTTGGATGCTGAACATCCCGATAACCCTGTCGAATTTATAATTAAAGATTTGACGCTTAAGGTAAAGAATGCAAGCGGTCGTGATGATTATCTTTGGGAAATCGGAAGTGCTTCAAATTGGCTCGCTTATCATATTGCAACAATCTTGGCGTTTCAACAGTTCTTTCAGACTCGCGGAAGTGTTGCCGTTCCCAATTTTGTTATTTTCGATCAGCCAAGCCAAGTTTATTTTCCTCAGCGCTCTCGCAACAGCACTCTGTCAGAAGAAGATGTACAAATTGCTGACGAGGACAAGCAAGCTGTTCAGAAGATTTTTATTGCGATGGATAAATTTCTTCATGATACGCAAAAGGATGTCCAGATTATTGTGACAGAACACGCTGACGAAGATATCTGGGGCGATGTGTCTTCGTCTCATCTTGTTGAAAGATGGCGAGGAAGTAACGACAAATTGATTCCTGCTGAGTGGATTACACAAGGATAAGTAAAAGATTCAAAACAAACAGGTGTACAAACAAAAAATTAGAGCAATTAATTTCTATTCTACCTTTTTATTTATTTGAGTAAGATTTTATCAAAACTTCAAGTATTGTGTTACAGAACTTTTTTATGAGCGATAAATAAAATTCTAAATAAAAAGACGAAATAACTTTTGCATCTGGTAGGAAACGCCGCTGATTCGTGAATCAAATTCACGAATCAGCGGCGCTTTTAGTTATTCACTATCACATTTATAATGAATACCGGCTAAAACTGTATCGAGAGCAATCGTTAATTCCGTTCTGACCTTTTGAGGATCAGAAAACGCATATCGCAACTGTAATGTGGTATATCCGTGAAGAAATCCTGTGAGCAGGTTTAAGATTTCGGATACATTCTCCGTTCCAAAATGACAGGAAAGGATGAGCGTTTTTAGAAGGTCTGTATATTCGCAAAATATCTTTGCAGTTTCGTCTGTGCCATGCCAAGTAGCCCACTGGATTGTTTCATAAATTCCACAATGCTCTATCATATAGTTTAGATATTCAATAGCAACTGCCTTTATTGCCGTATCACCAGATTTTCCGATGGCAGCTTGGGCCATCCTCTGGTTCATGGTACGCATCCCGTTATGAGCTACTTCGCGCAATAAATCATCCAAATTTTCGATGTGGTTATATAACGATGGTGTACGGATATTCAGCCGTTCAGCAACCACCTTGAGGGAAACATTGTTTAACCCTTTTTCATCCGCAATATCAGAAGCAGCCTGTATTACTGCTGTTTTTGTGACACGCATAATTGATCTCCTTGTCAATAAACTTTCTTTCATCTTAACTAATACGATTAGCTGTGTCAATATTTTGAATAGCAAATTTACTAATCATATTGACATTTTAGCAGTCGGAAAGTAAAATACTAATCAGATTAGTTTTTTGGCTATCAAAAATAGCTTTTTTGAAGGAGATCACAATGATAACACAGCAAATATTGATTGGTAATATCCCATCAATCCTTTGGGGTAATGATTCAAGCCGATTATATCTTTATGTTCACGGGCAAGGCGGAAACAAAGAAGAAGCATCTTTTTTGGCTGAAAAGATCTGTGTAAAGGGATGGCAAGTTTTAAGTTTTGATCTGCCAGGACATGGCGAAAGAAAAGATGAAAATGGTTCCTTTGACCCCTGGCACGTTTCTCCTGAACTTGATTTAGTTATGAAATATGTGAAAAGGCACTGGAAGCAACACGCTTTATATGCAAACAGTATTGGGGCTTGGTTCAGTATGCTTTGCTTCGAACATGAGCGATTTGAAAACTGTCTGTTTGTATCTCCGGTTCTTGATATGAAACAACTCATTCTTAAGATGATGAGTTGGGCAAATGTCACAGAAGAACAACTGTGTCGGGAAAAGATCATTCCCACCTCATTTGGCCAAACCCTAACTTGGGAATATTGGCAATATGCCGTGAATCATCCTATTCTTAAATGGGATTCTCCTACACGAATTTTGTACGGAGAACATGACCATATGATTGATTACAGAGTTGCGGAGAACTTTTCAAAAAAATTTCATTGTACGATGACAGTTATGACACACGGAGAGCATTGGTTCCACACAGAGCAGCAAATAAACTTCCTGGGACTGTGGATCAGCAATAACTTTCAGAACAGAAGGGTTTCCCGATTAGAACGCTGAAATACACCATCTTGACTTTTGCTATCAATAATAGTACTATTGTTAATAGTAAAAGTGGAGGTGTAGTTATGTCATCAATAGATTTAGTCATACTCGGTATTGTATTGGAGAAGCCTCAAAGTGCTTATGATATTCAAAAAGATGTGGAGTACCATCATTTTTCCCGCTGGACGAAAATAAGTGTCCCTTCTATCTATCGGAAAGTGCTCCAAATGAGTGAGAAAGGCTACCTGCAAAGCGACATTGTAAAAGGTGGCAAGTTTGCAGATAAAGCAATCTATTCCATTACCGATAAGGGCAGAGTGTATTTCAAGGAACTGATGGCCTATTATGCCGCTGGCCCGGTACCGCTGTTATTCGATTTCAACGTGGTCATTTCCAATCTGAACAAGATGGACAAAGCTGAAGCAATGGAGCTGGTTTCGGCTTTGCGCCAGAGCATACAGTCCTCGGCTGAATTAAACGAGGGCTATGCTCAGGAATTTGCAGACATTCCTCTGGTTGGGAGAACAATTTTTGAGCAGCAGCAACTGCTTTACAATGCTCTCCTGGAATGGCTGAATCACTTTGAAGGACAGTTCTTACAAGAATGAGTACCGACTCTAAAAGTAGTCTAACCATTCTATTTGAGGCTCCATTTTGGATTGGCATATATGAGAGATCGTGCAACGGTAAGTATGAGGTGTGCAAAATCACTTTTGGTGCAGAACCAAAGGATTATGAGGTTTATGAGTTTCTGCTGAAGAATTGGCACAAGCTGAAATTCAGTCCACCTATCCAAGCGGAAGTTATTGCAGAACGAAAAATCAACCCTAAACGTATGCAGCGTGAAATAAACAGTCAACTGCAAGATAAGGGAATTGGTACTAAAGCACAGCAAGCCCTTAAACTCCAACATGAACAGTGTAAGTTAGAAAGAAAAACAAAGAGCCGAGAGCAACGAGAAGCAGAAAAGGATCGCCTATTTGCTTTGCGGCAGGAAAAAAAGAAAGCCAAACATCGAGGGAGGTAAGCATCTATTTCATATTTGTTCATTCCTCTTGACTCTCACGTTACGTCATGGTGTATGCTGAAAAAAACAAGAAAGGAATGTGGCTATATGAAATTAAGCTATGTACGTTCGGATGCCGTCTACAAAAAAATAATGGAGGCTCCTGTCGAAAAGAAAAACGACATTTACCGGTATGAGCTGATGATGCCTTTTAAGGGCAAGTGGGACTGCTATCAAATCCCCATGAAGGCAGCTACACCCAATGGCTATGATATTATCATGGCAAGTGATATGCTGGGTTTTATTTCTCCCACAAAGGTCGATCAGTCACAAAAAGCAAACATTGAGAGCCTTTCTTCGGATCGGCTCTGGGTATCTTGTGAGCAGTCCATTCAGAGATCCCTAGAATGTTTCTTGAACAATGGGATTGAACTACCCGTCAGCGAGTATCTATTTACGGTTTTATTGGCAAATGCTGAAAGCCCCTATATCTCCCTGAATGAAGGATATTGCGGCGATGGTGGTATTCCGGGGTATATCATGGCGTGGCTGATCCCCAATGAATTTACACTGACTCGCCTTCCTGTTGCGCTGGCCCACGAAGTAAACCATAATGTGCGCTTTCAGTTTATTAAGTGGCGGAATAGTATCACCCTTGGGGAGATGATGGTTAGCGAGGGCCTTGCTGAAAACTTTGCAACTCATTTGTATGGCGAGGACAAGGCAGGCCCCTGGGTAACCAAAACGGATATGCAAACCCTGAATGAGTACATCAAACCTATTATTCACGATGGACTGAATGTTCAAGGGCTTGAGAATCTAAATGCCTATCTCTATGGTGACGAGATGGCCGCGATGCAAAATTTCCCCTGTGTTGGATTGCCCTACTGTGCTGGCTACGCTTGCGGGTATCATTTGGTTAAACACTACTTGCAAAAGACAGGAAAAAGCATTATTGAAGCCACGATGCTGCCTGCAAGTGAAATCTTAGAAACTGTGGAGGATTTTTGGGATGAATGATAGGAGGATGACAGTACATGAAGTTGCTGACCTAACCGGTATCACAATACGGACATTGCACTACTACGATGAAATAGGGCTTTTGAAGCCTGCTATGGTTACGGACAGTAAATATCGTTTGTATTCTGATGATGATCTGAGCCGGTTGCAGGAAATACTATTTTTTCGTGAAGTGGGATTTGCATTAAAGGAAATCAAGAGCTTGCTCAGTTCCCCTAATTATAATCGGACGGAAGCGTTGAAAAGGCACCTTGATATTTTGCAGGCGCAAAAGGAACGCATTGATGCTCTGATCTCCCTGGTTAAAACAGAAATAGAAGGAAATCCCGTCCCATCTTTTGCACCTTTTTCAGATACAAAAGTGCTTGAGCTAAAAGAGAAATATAGGTCGGAAGTTTTGGAACGTTGGGGTAATACCCATAGTTTCAAAGAATATGAAGCAGCATTTCTGTCGCAGCCAGAAAAAGGTCAACGAAATCAGTTAGAAAGATTTCTTTCTGTGTCTAAGGATACCTTTGAGAAATTAGCTCAATTTCAAAATCAATCTCCTGCCTGTCAAGAAGTGCAACAAATCGTAAAAGAGTGGCAGCAGTATATCTCTGAATCCTTCTATAAATGTGATAATCAAATTTTGCTCTACTTAGGGCAACTCTACATCAGTGATGAACGCTTTTCCAATTATATAAATGGGTTTAGCAGCGGAAATTTGGCGTCTTTCTTCAGTGAAGCAATCAATATTTTCTGCGCTAAGAACAAAGAGTAAAGGTAAGGGGGGATGATATGGAGGCAGAATGGATATTGTGTCCTCTTTGTGGAGGTAAAACCCGTGATAAAATAAGAGAGGACACAGTTTTGGTTAATTATCCTCTCTACTGCCCGAAATGCAAACATGAATGTTTAATCAAAGCAGAACATTTACACATTACTGTCATCAAAGAGCCAGCCGCAAAGACGCAGAGCCGATGAACTTGTGAGTAATCACAGTCATCGGCTCTTTTTTATTCTTTAGACTGACTTTCCAATGCGGCTTTTATTGTAGCTTTAATTATTTGAATGGAACGCTCATCGCAACTATATAACATACGGACAAGGCTTTCCATCTCGGATTCTTGTACCTGCTTTTCAGGGAAGAAAATCTGATCCGGCACAATAGCCAGTTCGCGGATGAGCTTGTAAAGGATTTCGTAGCTGGGCTTTTTCCCTTCGTTTTCTATACGATATATAAACCTTTCGGTAACCAATGTCAATAAGTTAAGGATTGTCCCAACAACTTCATTATGAATGATCAAATA
>OATU01000084.1_pt1 | contig 102541 bp, 95 predicted proteins | sample 1516711 | NCBI WGS metagenome assembly OATU01 (sample SAMEA2579971, study PRJEB22360) | human gut metagenome | biome: human gut; feature: human-associated habitat; material: faeces | place: Denmark | collected 2008/2010 | reverse complement strand
TTCTGTTGTGGCAGCTTCTGTAGTTGTAGCCTCTTCAACTACTACTGTAGTAGCTTCTGTAGCTGCTGTATCTTCTGCTGTAGAACCACAAGCTGTAAGCATTGCTGCACCTAATGTAAGACTCATAATTGTTGCTAAAACTGTTTTCTTCATAATAATTTCTCCCTTATTAAACTTGTATATCGTTTATGTACAAACGCTATACCAAAATGTAATCAGATGAACTGATCAACACTGTTGTCGTTTACAAGTTCATTATTATACCCATTTTTCATGAAACGTCAATAGATATATTTAAATTTTATTCATTTTACATTTACTTTATATTTACAACACGTTCACAATTTGTTCATAGTTCAACATTATTTACTGAATTAAGTAGAAAATATTTGTGAAGTTGTACTAATATAAATTTAAATTGTGTCCAAACTTATGACAATTTACAGAAATTCACTTCCCACCTCTGGAAAAATTTGGAGTATCTCCCATCTTTTCACACAAGCCCTTCTTTTTACTGTATAATAAAAAGGTACGAACTATCATGCACTGTGGCGTACCTAGAAGAAAGGAATTTAAAATTGAAGAGATATTATATAGGTTTGGCGATATTTATTATGACAAGTGCAGTGGGGTGTGGGAATACAGCGGCGGCGCTTCCTGTAGAGAATTTCCCGGTGGAAGAGCAGACGCAGACAGCATCAGGGGAGAGAGAAGCAGTAATGGTTAGGGATAATACTTACGATACCCTGAATGTGGCAACTTATCTGACCAGAATTGGAGATACCTACTATCTTGCAGACTGCTATCATGATCAGATTCTGTACCATGATAATCTGACAGACCCGCTGACCTCCTGGCAGGTGCTGACAGATGAAGTACACTATGCACACACAATAGCCGGGGATGGGGATATTATACTGATTGATGATACGGAGAATAACAGGTTGTTGTCTTTTCACAGAGAAGAAGAGGGCTATACCAAGGGTACAGTCTTTGAGAACATTGGCATGAAGCCCCATTATGTGCAGTATGATGCGCAGAACAAGCAGTTCCTGGCGTGGAGCTCCATAACAGGAGAAATGTTTTATCTGAAGAAAGATTCCGGGAGTCAGGAATTATATATAGAAAAGACACTACAGATACCGGAACTATATGGGGTATATGTCAGATCCTTTACCATTATGGGGGATGAGCTTCTTTTCGTGTCAGGACATAATAATCAGAAGATCATACGGGCTGACCTGGAGACTCTGACAGTAAAAGACAGCTATCCTGTACCGGCACAGATAGCAGGAATGGTGCAACTGACGAAAATACAGGATTATTACTATATTACAATATCCACAGATAATACAGAGAATCAGGATTATGCAACAATTATCAGAACGAAAAGTCTGGAAGACCTCAGCAGCGGAGACTATGAAGACGTGTACCAGCAGTTCAAAGTCAGCGGGGGGACGCCATATTATATTACCTGTATAGATGGAAGATATTATATGGCGCATCACCGCACGGCCCAGAATATCATTGCCTTTGATGTGACAGATAATGTGATCAGCAATGTGGAAGTCATATATTAGCGGTCATTGCTCCTGATAAAAGGCATCATGATATACAAGGGCAGCCCATAGAAAAGGGCATAGGCATAACGGAACTCTGTTGCAACCGGAGTAGCGATACATAAGGTAATGACCAGGACCATGGCAGGAATCATTAAAACGGCATTGGCATAGCGGGATTCACGAAGGCACATGCACAGACTGATCAGCAATGACCAGAACATACCGCCCATGCTCCACAGGAAACCAAACAGTGGAATCAGTTTCCAGAGCTTGAATAGGATTTCACGGATTTTAATGATAATACTACCTTTTAACAGAGGCTGCCAGGTAAGACCGAAGTCATTGGGATAGATACCGTCACTTAGTCCCACCTCATAATCGCCGGCAGGATACCAGAAACCATGAGTCTGTGCGACATAGGCATCAAAATAAGCCGGTATATGGGACAGACCTATAGAGAACCACAGTGAGAGGAATTCCCCCTTATGGGAATCCAGATACGTACCGCTGGTAGAACGAATCAGATTCTTGATTGGATCGGATACATCAGGCTGATACAGACTGGCTACCTGCTCCAGATCCATATAGTGTGACAGGGTCTCTCGCTGCTCATCTGTAAGGGATTCACCCCGTGCAACGACACAGGCAAGCTGCTGGACAGGAATAGAGACAGATTCTGCAAAATCAGCCTGTTTAATCTCATATACATTCATGCATGGGTATTTTACAAATAAAACCAGGGCAAGAATGATAAGATGAACAGGAATCATAACCTTCCATCTGTCGCGGAAGACGAAGAGGACAAAAGGCAGAGTAACCAGGAAGATATACCAGCCGTTTGTACGCAGCAGACACATCATAATACCGGATAAGAGATAGGGCAGCAGAATGGTAAAGTAATCTGCTGCTTTTAATCTGGATAATTTATCGCATAACAGCAATCGCAGAAGAGAGGCAGCTGCAAGCGTCACACAGCCTGCAAAAGGAATGTCCTTCCATATCGTGACAGCAAAGATACCATGATAGGGCATAAGGGCATAGAAGCAGATCGTAACAATGCAGACCGGCGTGATAATGTGAGCCTTTTGCAGCGTACGGACAACATATCCTGCGGTAAAAGCCATGAAGCACATCTGGAAAAAGGTGTAGAATCCCAATCCTACATAAGCATTTCCCGTTAATTGCATACCGATATGATAGAAGAAACCAATCAGCAGTGTGTGTATCACAGAGTGGTGGTTGGACAGCTCATAAGCACCAATGATCTGCGCATACTGATTAATACTGTCTGGTGTCATGACACCGGGATATTCATGCAGATAATAAGGAAGCCATGCCAGCAGGCAGGCACCAAAGGCAATATAGGGAAGCCAGGGCTGCGGATAGAGCATGGTATCAATTCTGAGCGGCGAGACATAGATCAGCAGGCACAGAACGGCATGGTAATAAATCAGTCCAAGTCCTGCGGCAGACAATATCAGTATAATGAGCCGGAAGAGAGTGCTGGCCATATCTCCATAAAGCGTGGAACCTGTGGCTGCCAATGTAAACAGGGTGAAAAGGGCAGCAAGAATGCCTGCGTACCATGGATCGGCGTCTTTCATCCTTGTTTTGAGCGAAGAGGAGGAAAGCTTTCTATATATATAGAAGAAAACGGCAAATATAAGAAGAGACATCGGATCAGTTGTATTTATCTGCGTCAGACGCATTAAGGCAAACAGCGACAGAAAACTTTTGCATGTGATATCTAACAGGTTCATATGAGATACCTCCTAACAGTTAATAGTATGTTCCATTTTCATCATAAAATGAATTTATACGTGCGTCAAGCAATACGGGATGGGTGGCTTGCATAAATAGGAAAAGTCTGATATTATCAGAAACGAAAGACTGGAATTTATGTGCAGAACAATACTGCAGAAAAGAGGAGTATATGAGTTGGGAGAATAAGGTACGTAAGGTTGTTCCCTATGTAGCAGGAGAGCAGCCACAGAATCAGAATGTAATCAAGTTAAATACCAATGAATGCCCATATCCACCGGCACCGGGCGTAGAAGAAGTACTTCATCATTTTGATGGCAATGTATTACGTAAATATCCGGACCCGGATGTGACTTTGCTTAGAAATGCCCTGGCAAAGAGATACCAGGTAGCACCGGAACAGGTCTTTGTCGGAGTAGGCTCGGATGATGTACTTGCAATGGCTTTTCTTACGTTCTTCCATTCAGACAAGCCGGTACTCTTCCCTGATATTACATATTCTTTCTATGACGTATGGGCAGATTTATACAGAATCCCATATGAGTGTCAGCCGTTGGATGAGAATTTCAACTGGAAGAAAGAAGATTACCTGAAGGAAAATGGCGGTATTGTGCTGGCTAATCCCAATGCACCCACAGGAATCGCAGTACCTGCAGCACAGATAGAAGAAGTGATTGCAGCCAATCAGGACAGCGTTGTGATCGTGGATGAGGCATATGTAGACTTTGGAGCAGAAAGCTGCGTGCCATTGGTTGATAAGTATGAGAATCTGTTGGTTACACAGACTTTTTCCAAATCCCGCTCTCTGGCAGGCATGAGAATCGGATTTGCCATTGGCAGTAAAAAGCTCATAAAATACTTAAATGATGCCAAATTCTCCTTTAATTCCTATACCATGAATGCGCCTACGATAGCAGCAGGTGTAGCTTCTGTGGAGGATGAGGAGTATTTCCAAAAGGCGGTTGCCAGAGTCGTAGCGACCAGAGAGGCTGCCAAGAAAGAACTGACAAGACTGGGATTTACTTTCCCTGATTCCAGAACGAATTTTATTTTCGCAGCACATAAAGATATACCAGGAGAAGAAATTTTCCAAGCATTACGTGAACATGACATTTATGTAAGACACTGGAACAAGCCAAGAATCGCAGACAGTCTGCGTATTTCTATTGGAACAGATGAAGAGATGCACCAAATGATTGCATTTTTAGAGGATTATTTAGAAAGAAGAGGAAACTAAAGTGAAGGAATTTATCATTAATATTTTAAAAGGCATGGTGATCGGTCTTGCTAATATCATCCCCGGTGTCAGCGGTGGCACAATGATGGTATCCATGGGAATCTATGACAGACTGATTCTGTTATTGACCCATTTTGTAAAGAAATTCAAGGAAGCAATGAAGCTTCTGATTCCTATCGTAATCGGTATGTTACTGGCAATTGCCCTGTTATCCAAGGTAATTACCAAGATGTTTGATGCCATCCCTTTGCAGACAACGCTGCTTTTTGTAGGTATGATTATTGGTGGCTTACCTGTGATCTTCAAGAAAGTAAAGGGTAAGAAAGTCGGCGTTGCACAGATTATCGGTTTTGCAGTGTTCTTTGTACTGGTAATCGGCTTATCTCTGATAGGTGAGGATGACAGCAGAACAGCAGATGTATCTTTGAACTTCATGAACATTCTGAAGCTGTTCCTTGCTGGCGCGCTTGCAGCAGGTACTATGGTTATTCCAGGGGTCAGCGGTTCCATGGTTATGATGATCATTGGATATTACACCGTTATTATTGGTACGATCAGCGGATTGATCGACGCCCTGCATCCATTTGATATGGCAGGTATTCTGGCAGCATGTGGTGTATTGGTTCCTTTTGGTATCGGCGTTCTGGTTGGTATCGTAGTGATTGCCAAGCTGATTGAATTTGTGTTAAAGAAATACAGCCAGACAGCATACTGGTCTATCATCGGACTGATCGTTGCGTCACCCTTTGCCATTCTGATCATGATGGGCAGCGTGACAATCAACGCTGTGAATATCTTAACAGGTATTGTTATGCTGGCAGCAGGCTTCCTTATCGCAATGAAGCTTGGCGGCGAATAAGATAAAAACGATGAACAGGAAGGTGTGATGTAACATGGAGGCATATACTGATTTCGCGAGTGTCTATGATGAATTGATGGATAATACGCCCTACGGGCAGTGGTGTGACAATATTCTGAACGTGCTGGGAGAGTATGGGATCAGGGATGGCCTGGTGCTGGACATGGGCTGCGGTACGGGCAGTCTGACGGAGCTTCTTGCAGCAAAAGGCTATGATATGATCGGCGTGGATTATTCCGAGGAAATGTTGAATATAGCCTTTCAGAAGAGAGAAAAGTCAGGACATGACATTCTGTATCTGAATCAGGATATGAGAGAATTCGAGCTGTATGGAACAGTGCGTGCTATTGTAAGCATCTGCGATTCCATCAATTATCTGTTAGAGGATGAGGATGTTGTTACCTGCTTTAAGCTGGTGAACAATTATCTAGACCCGAAGGGCATCTTTTTCTTTGATTTTAATACGAATTATAAATATGAGACTGTCATTGGAGACAGAGTCATTGCTGAGACAAGAGACGATTGCAGCTTCATTTGGGAGAATTTCTATGATCCGGAAGAGATGATGAATGAGTATGACCTTACTGTTTTTGTAAGGGAAAATGAGGAAGAACCTGATACCTTCCGCAGATTCCAGGAGACACATTTCCAGAGAGGCTATACATTGGAAGAGATGCGTGGATTTATTGAAGAAGCAGGACTGGTATTTTTGAAAGCTTATGATGCAGACACGCTGGAAGAAGTAACACCACAAAGCCAGCGTATCTATTGTGTGGCGCAAGAAAATATGAAATGAGTATGAAAAGAACTTCTAATCGCTCAGAGTAAAGACTCTTTCGCGAAGAAGTTCTAAATTTCAGTAACTATTCAGAGCCATGCAAATTGAGGCAGAATATGCTTGTTCACAAGCATATTTGACTCGATTTATATGGCGAAGTAACCACATAAGCAAAAAAGTAGCATCGAAGATGCGGTTTTGCGCATGGGGTTCTGAATAGATACGTTTTATATAAGAAAATGGAGATTAAGATGTCAGATTATATAGTAAGAGCAACAGCTGCTAATGCACAGATTCGTGCATTCGCGGCGACAACGAGAGAAATGGTAGAGAAGGGACGTCAGGTTCATGAGACAAGTCCGGTTATGACTGCGGCACTGGGAAGATTGCTGACTGCCGGTGCAATGATGGGCAGCATGTTAAAAGGTGAGCAGGATGTTCTCACATTGCAGATACGTGGTGATGGACCGGCGAAGGGCATTACAGTGACAGCAGATTCTGCAGCAAATGTAAAAGGATATGTGGTAGAGCCACAGGTCATGCTTCCTCCAAATGAGAAAGGTAAGCTGGATGTAGGCGGAGCTATCGGCAGAGGATATCTTAGTGTGATCAAAGATATGGGGTTAAAAGAGCCTTATACCGGACAGACTGAATTACAGACAGGTGAGATTGCAGAAGATTTGACTTACTATTTTGCAACTTCCGAACAGGTGCCTTCTGCAGTAGGTCTGGGAGTACTGATGGAAAAGGACAATACCGTGAAGCAGGCGGGTGGATTCATCATTCAGCTGATGCCTTTTGCAGAAGAAGAGGTAATTGAGAAGCTGGAGAAGAATCTGGCGCAGGTATCCAGCGTAACGAAGCTGTTAGACGAAGGCAGGACACCGGAGCAGATTCTGGAAGTACTTCTTGGGGATATGGACCTGGAGATTCAGGATACGATTCCAACACAGTATTATTGCAATTGCAGCAAGGAACGTGTGGAGAAGGCGATCGTCAGCATCGGACGTAAGGAAATCAATGATATGATTCAGGATGGCAAGCCTATCGAAGTAAAATGCCATTTCTGCAATACCGCTTATGAATTCAGCATCGAGGATCTCAAACAGATCATCAAGCGTTCAAAATAAGGGAAGGATAGTGTGAAAAAACCATATATGGCAGTTTTTTTCACACACGAGATTTGTGTCTGCGTATACTTGACACAAACTCGATATGCGCAAAGGACGTGCGCAGAAATGAGGATTATTATGAAAGATGGATTTGTGAAAGTAGCTGCGGCTACGCCAAAGATAAAAGTTGCAGATACCCAATACAATGCAGAAGCTATTATCAACGAGGTAAAGGAAGCCTGCTCTAATGGGGCGAAGATTGTAGTATTGCCGGAGCTGTGTATTACCGGATATTCCTGTAGTGATCTGTTCCTACAGGATAAGCTGTTAGCATCAGCCAGGGAACAGTTGGGAGTAATTGCAGACAGAACGGCAGAGTGTGATGCTCTGCTTTTTATTGGAATGCCTTTGGAAAAAGACCATAAGTTGTTCAATGTGGCAGCAGTGGTGCAGCACGGACATGTACTGGCTTTTATTCCAAAGACATATCTGCCTAACTATGGTGAGTTCTATGAAGCAAGACATTTTGCCTCAGGAGAGGGACAGGATGGCTATTGCAGATATCAGGGTGAAGAGATTCCTTTTGGGACGGATATCCTATTTGAATGCGATACCGTGGAAGGACTGGTGGTAGGCTGTGAGATCTGTGAAGATATCTGGACGCCGAATCCTCCTAACACAAGACATGCATTGGCAGGTGCAACAGTCATGGTGAACCTGTCAGCCAGTAATGAACTGGTAGGCAAGGATACGTATCGCGAAGAGCTGGTGAAGCTGACCAGTGCAAGATTGATTGCAGGATATATCTATTCCAGCGCAGGAGATGGAGAGTCCACACAGGATGTAGTCTATGGCGGTCATGACCTGATTGCGGAGAATGGTACACTTCTTGCGCAGAGTACATCTTTTACAACGGGAATTATCTATGCAGATCTGGATATTGCTAAGCTTCGGATGGAACGCAGGAAGATGACTACGTACCTTCCAAGAGAAGATATCCTTCATGATGTGATACCTTTTACATTGAAGGTAGAAGAAACGAAGTTAAGCAGAAAGTTTGACAGAGCGCCGTTCGTGCCATCCGATAAAACGACCAGAGAGAAACGCTGTGAGCAGATTCTCTCTATTCAGGCAAATGGCCTGAAAAAGAGATATGAGCATACAGGCTCTAAGACTGCGGTAATCGGTATCTCCGGCGGTCTGGATTCTACACTTGCCCTGTTGGTGACGGTGAGAGCCTTTGATATGCTGGGATTGCCAAGAGAGAACATCAAGGCGGTGACAATGCCATGCTTTGGGACAACGGACAGAACCTATGACAATGCCTGCAAGCTGACCCATGCCTGTGGAGCACAGTTACAGGAAGTAGATATTAAGGAAGCCGTGAACATTCACTTCAGGGATATCGGACAGGACCCGAATCAGCATGATGTGACTTATGAAAATGGACAGGCAAGAGAAAGAACCCAGATACTGATGGATATTGCCAATAAGAATGGCGGTCTGGTCATTGGTACAGGAGATATGTCTGAGCTTGCGCTCGGCTGGGCAACCTATAATGGTGACCACATGTCCATGTACGGAGTGAACGTAGGAGTACCTAAGACACTGGTGCGTCATCTGGTGCAGTATTATGCAGATACCTGTAATCATGAAGCAATGCGCAATGTATTGCTGGATATTCTGGATACACCGGTCAGCCCGGAGCTTCTTCCACCGGAGGATGGTGTAATTTCACAAAAGACAGAAGATCTCGTAGGACCGTATGAGCTTCATGATTTCTTCTTATATTATATGCTGCGTTGCGGATACACGCCTTCCAAGATATACAGAATCGCAAAACTGTCCTTTGCAGGAGTATATGAGAATGAAGTTATCCTGAAATGGCTGAAGACCTTCTATCGCAGATTCTTTGCACAGCAGTTCAAACGCTCCTGCCTGCCGGACGGACCTAAGGTAGGCAGTGTGGCACTGTCTCCAAGAGGCGACCTGAGAATGCCGTCGGATGCATGCGCACATATCTGGATGCAGGAACTGGACACATTAAGGCCTTAGATAAAAGCACGCTAATGCGTGCTTTTATTGCATTGTGCCAGACATGGGTGCAGATACAGCTGCTTTACTCAGGGACTGGGAGATAGCATTCAGTAATAAAATGGAAGTATATTTGCTTTCCGTGGAATAACTGATGTTCTCCAGTCCCTGATTGTCTATTACTTTGGCAGTCAGCTCATCCAGACACGGCTCCATGAGAGGATACATAGTAGTAACCGCTTCATCCAGATTGATCAATTCAATTGCGTTGATATGATCCGCATCTACGGTGACTTGTAGCTGTGCAGCGGCATTGCCAAGCTGTAACGTAGAAGAATATACACCGGGAACGTATAGGGCAGCAGATTCCTCTGTAGGTGAAGCAGAATCCGAAGGCAGGAATAGAGACAGCAGAACCAGAATGATCAGGATGCCTACGAATAACAGTAAGATCGTATATAACACTTCTCTGGAACGAAGAACAACAATTTTGGTATTGGCACTCATAAAAAGACTCCAAACTCTTTTTCTATACATCATATGAAATAGAGGGGAGGAATATGATGTGTTTTATCGCAACAGTGGTTGACAAAGAACGACATAACTTGTTATTATTTATGAAAAGTTAATAATATATTCTAAAAATAACAGATTATAACGCACAATATATGCACTATAGCGCATTATAATAGGAAGGATATGGAAACAATGCAGAAGTATACAAAACAAGATATCATCAATATGGTAGAAGATGAAGACGTAGAATTTATCCGTATGCAGTTTACGGATATTGAGGGTAATTTTAAGAACGTGGCAATTACGTCAAGCCAGCTGGAGAAGGCACTGAATAATGACTGTATGTTTGACTGTACATTGGTAGAAGGTATGCTGCCTACCGACAATGCAGATATGTTTTTGTATCCGGACCTGAATACATTTACGATTTTTCCATGGCGTCCACAGCAGGGCAAGGTAGCCAGGTTTATCTGTGATGTATACCGTGCAGACAGAACGCCTTTTGAAAGTGACTGCAGATATGTCCTGAAGAAGGCAATCAAAGAGGCTGCTAAGATGGGTTACACCTTTGACGTAGGGCCTGAGTGCGAGTTCTTCCTTTTCAATGCGGATGAAAATGGCAGACCTACTACAATCACCAACGAGCAGGCGGGATTCTTTGACATGGGACCTCTGGATAATGGTGAAAATGCAAGAAGAGATATCGTGCTGACACTGGAAGACATGGGATTTGTAGTAGAGGCCTCCCACCATGAGAAAGCACCTTCCCAGCATGAAGTGGATTTCAGGTATGACGAGGCACTGACAACAGCGGATAACATTATGACTTTTAAACTGGCTGTAAAGACAATCGCAAAGCATCACGGCTTACATGCAACCTTTATGCCAAAGCCAAGAAAGGAATTCTGCGGTTCCGGTATGCACATCAACATGTCATTGCGTAAAGACGGCAGAAATATATTTGATGACCCAAATGGAGAGAACGGACTCAGCAAAGAGGCGTATTACTTCATGGGCGGCGTGATGAAGCATGTGAAGGGAATCTGCGCAGTAACCAATCCACTGGTAAATTCCTATAAGAGATTAAAGCCAGGATTCGAAGCACCTGTATATGTGGCATGGAGCACATTAGGAGCCAATACACTGATCCGTGTGCCGAATATGCGCGGAGAGCATACAAGAATTGAATTGAGAAGTCCGGATCCGGCTGCCAATCCATATCTGGCTTTTGCCGCATGTCTCATGGCTGGACTGGATGGAATCAGGAACCAGATTGAGCCACCTGCAGAAGTACAGGACAACATCAATATCCTGTCAGAGGATGAGGCACAGGCAAGAGGGCTGGAGAAGCTTCCTACAGACCTTCTCGATGCCTGCATGGAAATGAAGAAGGATACCCTGCTCAAGGATCTGGTAGGTGACAGAGTATTTGACCAGTACTACGAATCCAAGATTGCAGCATGGAAAGAATATGACAGCCAGGTGACCAACTGGGAAATCGAGTCTTATCTGTACAAATTCTAAATAATGTCAGAGGTAAATGACATGATTAGGAGGTGTATCAGTGACTAATATCATCGTAGCTTTTGCCAAAATAGAGGATGCCAAAAGCATCAAGAATATTCTGGTGAAAAATGGATTTGGCGTGACCGCTGTCTGTACATCGGGCGCCCAGGCATTAAGCTATGCGGATGAATTTCATGATGGAATCATAATCTGCGGTTACAGGCTGGCAGATATGATCTGTTCAGAATTACAGCAGAACGTTCCGGGAGGCTTTGAAATACTGCTTATGGCTTCCCAGAGACTTCTCTCAGAAGTGGAAGGCGGCAATATGATCGGACTGGGTATGCCCCTTAAAGTACATGAACTGATCAGCACCGTAGGCATGATGTCCCAGAATCTGGTGAGACGTAAGAAGAAGCTGAGGGAGAAACCCAGACAGCGTAATGAGGAAGAAGCAGCAACGATTGCAAAAGCAAAAGAGCTTCTCATGGGACGGAATAACATGACCGAAGAGGAAGCTCACAGATATCTTCAGAAACATAGTATGGACAACAGTACAAGTATGGTAGAGACAGCGCAGATGGTGCTGTCCATGATGCAGGAATGCTCCTAGTGGGGCATTCTTTTTTTGTTTGCTTTTAATTTGATAAAATCCAGAATATCTTCCTGGTCACGCAGATCCAGCTGGTGATAGTAGCTTAACAATTCACTGTCCTGAGGTGAGATTACGGGAGTCGCAGGCGCACAGCCGGCAGACGAGATAGAGGTAAAGTGCCTGTTGCCATTCTCCTTAGTAGACAGATCCTCCATTGCATAGCCAAGCAGGACATCGGAGGAAATATGATACAGCATTGCAAGATTGTATAAAGAATCAACAGGAGGAATGATACGACCTGTTTCATAGTGAGAATAAGTCTGCCTTATAATATTTAGACTGGAAGCCACAAATTCCTGAGAATAGCCGTTGCTTTTGCGTAATGATTTTAAATAAGTACCAAGTGAATTACCAGTCATATATTACATTCCCTTCCAAATTATCAGTATTTAACAATTATACTTGTTAATAGAAAAGAAAAGGCTCACTAAAATAGCATATAAGCTATTTAATATAGCACAAAGTAAATGTAATTTATAAGTATGATTTTAATATTGTAAAAAAGAGAGAATACTATACATAAAAATAAATTATGATAAAAATCATGGCACGAAATTTGTGAGTAATATAACCAAAATAGCATAATTTGTAAAATGCTATTAAAAATAGCACATATTAAGTTTATAATATTAATAAATTAGGTTTCCGAGAGAAAATCTAATATACATCAGAGTCAGGCACAAAAAGAAAAAATTAACGGGTACTCACAAGACCCCAAAAAACAACGAGGAGGAACAATCCAATGAGAAGTATGAAGAAAGTATTAGCTGCAACCTTAGCAGCAACAATGGTAATGGCATCAGCCATGACTGTATGTGCAACAACAGAGAACGCAGGAAGCGGAAGCTCATCCAGTTCTACAACACAGGAGACTTCAACACCAGCTACATATGCAGAGGCTAATAGCCAGTCTGCAGGTGCATCTGTAAAGGTTGGCGGCGTAGCTGTTCAGACATCTATCGCTGGCGTATATGCAGCAGAATCTTTAAAAGGTGTAGCAGTAACTACTCCTGCAGCAGATTTAGCAGCAGCATTAGGCTTAACAAGTGGACAGAAAGCAGCAATCATTATCTATGATACAGACCAGAAGAAGAGTACTGCAGCCATGGTAAGCGTAAATGCAGCTATCGAAGCACTTGGCGGTGCTGATTTAGTATCTACATTAAATATTGACCTTGGTGCTAAGCAGAATGGCAAGTGGGTTACACTTTCAAATGGTAGTGTAGCACTGAAGGCTGGTCTTCCTAAGACAGCAGATACAACTAAGACATATTCTGCAATCTGCGTACAGCCAGGCGGAGCTACAACAATTCTTGAAGATCAGGATACAGATCCTGCAACTGTAACATTCGCAGTACAGGCTGGTCTTGGTACATATGCAATTATTGCAAAATAATGTAAAATTTACCCGGGCAGATGCACTACATCTGCTCGGATATTACAATCAGGGGAAATGATTTTTAGATTATATTAAGGGGAACATATTTACAACATGAGGAAGAAGACCGGGACAACTAAATATCTATTTATCTTTGTATTGTTATTATTTTGCTATTATATGTATAGCATTCATCAAATCTACAGTTTCGAACTGATTCCGGATGAATTCGGATATTGGACATATGCAGCGACACTTTCGGGATGTGACTGGTCAGACATCGTATCACTTGGTTCTTATTATTCCTTTGGATATACTCTTATTCTTTACCCCATATTTCAGATTTTTCAAGATTCAATAGTTGCTTATAGGGCAGCGGTTACAGTTAATTTCCTACTTATGATATTGGCTTATTTTGTGTTGCTTAAAAATATCATGAGATTACAGGAAGAGAGACAGAAGACGATTTCTCTGGTTCTGATTACGGGGATCGCCATTTTATATCCGTCATGGTTACACTATTCGAGATCTACCATGACAGAGATCGTAGTTATGAGTATGTACATTATCATATGTATGCTGATGACGCTTTATTTAGACAATCATAAGCCGGGAATATTAGTCGCACTGATTATTTCGCTTATTTACATATATACGGTACATATGAGAACCGTAGCAATACTGATAGCAGCAGTTATTACATTGGGCATCTATGCTTTTATGCACATTGGTAATAGCACAAAGAACTGGATAAAAATAGCAGCTGTTATTATTGCACTCGCATTGCTATTTATGATAGCAGACAGGATAAAAGCATATATAACTCAAAATATCTATACGGACACCGCAAAAGAAGTCATAGCCTATAACGACTATAATGGACAAACAGCTAAGATAAAAGGCATATTCACATTAACAGGCTTCAGGAATCTACTCATCAGCGCCATATGCAAGCTATGGTATCTGGGGCTTGCAAGTTTTGGGTTGTTCTACTGGGGCGTATATGTATGCTTCAAAAGATTGTGGCAACAAAAGAAGCTCATATATCTCTTTATATTATTAGCGACAGCAGGCGAGATAGCAGTAACAGCTATCTATACGACAGGAATAGGTGGAAGAATTGATGGATTAACCTATGGACGGTACAATGAGCAAATCCTGCCGATTCTTATGGGGCTGGGCTGTATAGGTGTTATGGAAAGCAGACATATTGTAAAACCTGCCCTGTGCATTGCAATTCTGCAATTACCTGTATTGGGACTGATCATATATATCATAGATAAATATCACCAGACCAATATACATGCATATATGATATTGGGAATCAGCTATTTATATAACGGAGAAAAATTCAATCCTACAATATTTCATATTATGGCATATATCGTTTCTATAATATTGATGATATTCGTTATATTTATACTTCGAATAAGCAATAGCAGGAAATTACCTGTATTAGTTGCCGTCATCATGGCAATGGAGTTATTTCTGGGGATTCATCTGGCAGCAACATTCTCATCAGCAACACAGATGGCAAACTTCAGGGATATGCAGCTGATTGATATTGCAGAGAAAGAAATGGAACATCATGACAGACTTGTATATATCCAGGAAGGAGACAGATGTCTGGCAGATAATTTACAATTTCGCCTACGCAATACGAAGATTTATTTAATTTACGATAAAAAGGACATTGAAGAGACTGATCTGATAGTTACAGACTATTTATACAGTGGGCTTGATGAGTTAAAAAATCAATATACTTATTGGCGTGTTATGGGGCATCTGGCTATTTTCTATAACGAATGAAAGATAAATGAGGAGAAACAAAATTATGAAAAAGAAAACATGGATACAAATAATGATGGCTGTATTTATTATGCTGGTGGGAGTATTGTACAGTTCTTCTAATTGTTATGCAGCAGAGAAGACAGAAATTACGGTAAACAGCTTCTATCAGCTAAATGAAAATACGCAGATGAGAGAAAATGCGTCAGAATCTGCGAAAGAAGTGCAGGAACTTGTGGCAGGAGATACAGTCATGGTTACTGCTTATACGGATGGTGAGTGGTGTACAGTTTCAAAAGGAGATAAGACAGGGTATGTCCAAATAAATGCATTAACTCCTATTGGAAATGTAGATACATTGAATGCAGAATTTAACAGTATTGGAAATGACTACGAGAGCATATATGAAGAAATGCTGGAATTGCAGCGTCAGAAGAGAAATCGAATGATATGGGGAAGCATTATTGTAGTATTGGTAATTGCAATTTTTGGTGTAGGCATTGTATCAGCGGTGAAGAAGAACAGAGAAGAGAACTAGTGAGTACAAAAGTGAGAGGGGATATAACGAATGAAATTAATTATTCAGATACCATGTTATAACGAGGCAGAAACACTGGAAATTGCTTTGAATGATTTACCAAGGCATTTAGATGGAATTGATGAGATCGAATATTTGATCATTAATGACGGAAGTAAGGATAATACCGTGGAGGTTGCAAAAAAATGGGGAGTGCATCATGTAGTGAATTTTACCCAGAATAAAGGACTGGCAAAAGGCTTCATGGCAGGACTGGATGAATGCCTTAGGCAGGGAGCAGATATTATCGTGAATACAGATGCGGATAATCAGTATTGTGCAGAAGATATAGTTACACTCATTAAACCAATACTGGATGGAAAGGCTGATTATGTCGTAGGCGCCAGACCTATTGATGATACAGAGCATTTCTCGCTAATCAAGAAGAAGCTGCAGCATCTGGGAAGCTGGGCTGTGCGTAAGGCATCTGCGACAGATATACCAGATGCGCCCAGTGGTTTTCGTGCACTGAGTAGAGAAGCAGCTATGAGGATTAATGTAGTAAATGACTACACCTATACACTGGAAACCATTGTACAGGCTGGACGTGAGAAGCTGGCAATCACCAGTGTACCGATTCATACCAATGGTGAACTGCGCCCATCCAGATTGTTCAAGAGTATCTGGGGATATGTTAAGAAATCTATGGTAACGATTCTACGTGCTTATATGATGTATAAACCGCTCAAAACCTTTACCTATTTGACATTATTACCGGCGGGCATAGGAGTTATCTTTATTTTGAGATATCTTTATTTCGTTATTACAGGCACATCTGCGGGACATGTACAATCCCTGATATTGGCGAGCACATTGTTGATTATGGGCTTTGTAACATTCGTGATTGGTCTGGTATCAGATACAATAGCCGCAAACAGAAGACTGTTACAGGATACACAGTATCATGTCAGACGTGCAGAATATGACGCATTATATATGCAGCAGAAGATGGAGAAAGAAGCAATCAGAACATATCATGTGGTAGATAAGGCAGCAACACACGAAGAAGCACAGATGCGTATGGAGAAGTAAGTTAAGCCGCTTAAAAGGCTTGCTGAAATAAACAAATGAACCTTGACAATTGCATACTTTATATTAGGAAAATGGTTGTAATGAAAGTTCATAAAAGATATACTGTAGATGAAGAAACCCTAAGAGAGGATCCGAAAAGATATGGCAAAAAGAAACCTACCAATAGGAATTGAATTCTATAAAAAAGTAATTGATGAAGCGTATTTTTATGTGGATAAGACTCTTATTATAAAGGAATTACTGGATAGGCAAAGTTATGTCAACCTGTTTACCAGACCCAGAAGATTTGGAAAAACGCTAGCGCTTGATATGCTAAAGACTTTTTTCGAAGATGAAATAGATGAAAAGGGAAATGCGGTTGATAATAGCAGATATTTTGCAGATAAGAAAATCATGGATGCAGGTAATCAGTATATACAGCATATGGGGAGATATCCTGTTATTTATCTTTCTTTCAAGTCATCGAAGCAGGCAGATTGGGACACAACATTCTGGATGATAAAGAAGCAGATAGCTGAGGAATATATCAGACATCAGTATGTTTTACAGACAGATGACCTCTTAGAAGTGGAAAAGAATCTGTATCGAAATATCATGTCATTATCAGATGACAACAAGATATATGTGGATGCCATTTCTTTTCTATCGAAATGTCTGGAGCGATACCATCATCAGAAAGTAGTCATACTGATAGATGAATATGATGTACCTCTGGAAAATGCATACTTTGCAGGTTTCTATGATGAGATGACTGTATTTATACGTTCCCTTATGGAATCTGCATTGAAGACGAATGAAAGTCTGAAACTTGCCGTAATTACCGGATGTCTTAGAATCAGCAAGGAAAGTATATTTACCGGTTTGAATAATCTGAATGTGATTTCCGTAATCAGTGACAGCTTTGCAGAGTATTTTGGCTTTACGGAAAGTGAAGTCGCAGACATGCTGGAATATTATGAGTTGGAAGACAAGGCAGAAGACATTAAAAAGTGGTATGATGGATATCTGTTTGGTCAGACTCATGTATACAATCCCTGGAGTGTAATCAGTTATCTAAACGGTGTGATTGCAGACAGAATAACGTATCCAAGACCTTATTGGGCGAACACTTCTTCTAACAGCATCATTAAAGAAATGATAGAGAAAGCAGATGACACCACCAGAGCAGAGCTGGAAGATATCATGTCCGGCAAAACTATAGCAAAGCCGATTCATGAGGATATCACCTACGAAGATATTTACAATTCACAGGATAATCTGTGGAATTTCCTATTTTTTACCGGATACCTGAAAGCAGTAGATACCCATTTGGTTGGGGCAAGGGTGTATATGACTATGGCGATTCCAAATATGGAGGTTCGCTATATCTACGAAAATACCATTATGGAATGGTTCAGAAGAAGAGTCATGAAACTTGACCTGACACCGTTGCATCAGGCGCTACTTGATGGAAAAGCCAAAACACTGGAAGAACTTATCAAAGGCTATTTGAAAGCAAGTATCAGCTATTATGATGAAAACGAATCCTTTTATCATGGATTTATACTTGGACTTATGAGTTCTCTGGAACAGTATCGTATTCTCTCTAATCGAGAAACAGGAAACGGAAGGGCAGATATATTGCTAAAGCCGTATGATGAGCAGAATACAGCAGTAATCATAGAACTAAAATATGCCAAAGAATTCAAAGGGCTGGAAGATGGATGCAGTAAAGCATTACAGCAGATAGAAACAATGCACTATACGGATGAACTTGAGGAGGACGGATACCAGAGCATATTGATGTATGGAATCTGCTTCTATAAGAAGAATTGTAAAGTTGCATGCATGGAATATAAGAACTAAATTATAAAAATATATTAAAATAAAATCCCAATATAAAGTATGTAATTGCCATTGAGGTGAAAATACTTTGTGTTGGGATTTTTTGTACCCGCAACAATTTAAATCAAAGGGGATTGGCAGAATGAAAAAAATTGTATTAATAGGTCCTGTATATCCGTATAAAGGTGGTATTGCTCATTATACGAGTTTGATGTATCAAGCTTTAGCAAAAGAACATGACGTTACAATGATTTCATATAAAATGCAATATCCAAAATTCTTATTTAAAAAGGAACAGAAGGATTATAGTAACGATATGTTCAAAGTGGAAGATACGCAATTTCTTATTAATACGGCGAATCCATTTAATATTATAGGGGTTGCGAACCAGATTAAAAAGATGAAGCCAGACTTGGTAATTATACAATGGTGGCATCCTTATTTTGCTCCCTGCTATTCTATATTAACAAGATTCTTAAAGAATACAAAGATATTGTTTATATGCCATAATGTGTTCCCTCATGAAAGATTTCCAATGGATAAATTTTTGACCAGAATGACGCTGAAACATGGGGATTGTTATATTGTTCAGTCAAGACAGGATGAAGAGGACTTGAAAACCATTATTAAGAATCCAATATATAAAAGAACAGTACATCCTACATATAATGCGTTTAAAATGCAAAATATGTCTAAAGAACAGGCAAGAGAAAAATTAAAAATAAGTAATGGAGAAAAGGTTTTGCTATTCTTTGGATTTGTACGTGAATATAAAGGATTGAAGCATCTTATAAAGGCTATGCCATTGATTCAACAGAAGTTAGATTTAGTAAGACTTATGGTAGTAGGGGATTTTGGAGATGATAAGCAGTCATATCTTGATTTAATTCAGGAAAGTCATTGTGAAAAGACAATTGACATATGTGATGGATATATACCTGATCAAGAGGTAGAGAAATATTTTGCAGCATGTGACTTGGTTGTTTGCCCATATGAATCGGCAACGCAAAGTGGAATTATCCAAATCGCCTATGGATTTAATAAACCAGTTGTTGCAACTAATGTAGGTGGACTCCCTGATGTGGTAGCGGATAAGAAAACAGGATATTTAGTGGAGCCAAAGAATCCTGAAGCAATTGCGGATGTAGTAATAGATTTCTATGATAATAAGCGGGAATTAGAATATGCAGAGCATATTCAGGAGAGTGCATATGAATTTTCATGGGAGCGAATGGTAGAAATAATATCTGATTTGATGGATAAATAAGTGTTCTGTTTTTAGGTGAATTATGGTAATAGAGTATATTTTTTATTAATACCTTATAAAAAAAGAAGGGAGAAGTATTGCATTACTAAGTAATACGTAGAAGAAATGAAAAAAAGCGATCTTTTCACAAAAATAGCACCATATATGTTTGATTATCGTATGAATAGGTGGTTCGGAAGAAAGAAATTTAATCCTATGACAATTACATATTCTGTTACAGCAGCTTGTCAATCTAGGTGTAAGACTTGTCAGATTGGTGCGATGTTCTGCCAAGATCCAACTAGACCACAGAAAGATTTAAAGCTTGATGAAATAGAAAAAATATTTAAGTCAATGAAACCAGTATATTTTTTTAATATGAGTGGCGGAGAACCATTTATGAGAGATGACTTACCTGAAATAGTAGAATTAGCATGCAAATATTTGAAGCCAAGAGTAGTACATACTCCTACTAATGCAATTTTATCAGAGAAGATAATAAAAAATACAGAAAAAATTATACAGATAGTTAGAAAATATGATCCTTCTGTACCAGTAACTGTAAAACCATCTATTGATGGAGTCGGCGATAAGCATGATGAAATAAGAGGCGTAAAAGGCAACTTTAAATGTTTATTAAAAACAATAGATGGATTGAAAAAATTGGAAGAAAAATATGATAATTTTCATTTAGAATTGGGGACAGTTATTTCAAATTTCAACATTAATGATTTGGATGAAATTGAAGATTTTGTACATTCTCTTGGTGTGGAAAGCTATAGAAATGAAGTAGCAGAATGTCGTACAGAATTCTTCAATTTGGAAGATGAAATTACACCACCAGCAGAAGTATATCAAAAGCTGATTAAAGATTTTGCCAGAAAAGTTGAAGATAATATAGGCAAGAAAAAGAAACTGGCAAGAACAACAGAAGCTATGAGAGTTGTTTATTACGATTTAGCAGGGAAAATATTAGCTGAAAAGAGACAAGTCATTCCTTGTTATGCAGGAGTTTCTAATGTGCATATTAATTATGATGGTGGAGTTTGGCCATGTTGTGTCCTCGGATACGAGCAAGAAATGGGAAATCTTAGAGATTATGATTATGACTTCCAAAAACTTTGGTATTCTGATAAAGCTTTTGAAGTTAGAAAATATATTAAAGAGAAGAATTGTGCTTGTCCACTAGCTAATCAGGCTTATAGTAATGAACTAATGCATATACCGACATTAGTGAAAGCAGGAGTTAAATCAGTTGTTTATAGCATGAAATGATGCATTAAAGAGGAAAAATGAAAGATAAATTAAAAAGGATTTCCCAAGAAAACCATATAATTAATAAAGCAATAGAAATAGCATTTTACTTTAGTAGATTTGCTGTTGGTTTTATTTGCATAATATTGAGAATATTTCCTATTAAACATAATAAAATAGTGTGTTCTAGTTGGAAAGGAAGTAAATGTAGTGATAATCCATATTATATATCTAAGCAGATTCTAGAAAAAAATAATGATGTTGAAATTATTTGGCTTATTAATAAGAATTACAATGGAAAGATTTTAGATGGAGTTATACGAAAAAAAAATAATATTTGGGTAAATTTGTACGAATTAGCAACAGCAAAAGTTTGGATAGATTGTAATTGGAAACCATATGGCTTATTAAAACGAAAAAATCAATTATATGTTCAGACTTGGCATGGAAGTTATGGACTAAAGAAGATATATATGGATATACCGGAAAAACTTCAATACATGGAAAAAAAATTGATGCAGCATAATTCACAAATTATTGATGTTATGATATCTAATAGTATGCAAACTAGTACAATTTACAGAAGGGCATTAAGGTATAATGGACCAATGTTAGAAGTGGGTAGTCCTAGAAATGATATCTTCTTTTCAGATTGTAAAACAATAAAATGTAAGGTAAAAAAAGTATTTCATATAGAAGGAAAAAAGATAATACTTTATGCACCAACCTATAGAAATAGTTTAAAAATAAATCAATTTAATTTGGATTTCAATGAAGTTATTGATATTTTGAAAAAAAAATTTGGTGGGGAATGGGTATTTTTGATTCGTTTACATCCATATAATGTTTATGATGCAGGTTCATTTATTACATATACTAATAATATTATAAATGCATCATATTATGATGATATGCAAGAATTACTTGTTGCATCGGATATATTAATAACAGATTATTCAAGTTGTATGTTTGATTTTGTAACAAATAGAAAAAAATGTTTTCTATTTGCTACTGATGTAGACGAATATAAAAATGAACGGGATTATTATTTTGAACTTGATGATCTTCCATTTCCACTAGCAACAAACAGCAAGGAGATGCAGAATAATATTTTAGATTTTGATGAAAAAAAATATCAAAGAGATTTAGATAAATTGTTTAAACAAGTAGGACTATTTGAAACAGGCAAAGCCAGTGAAGTAGTAGCAGATTATGTAATTAATTGGATGGAGAATAATTAGGATGAATATTGTCGTAATTTTTGCCGGTGGTAGCGGGCAACGAATGCATACAAAAGATATTCCTAAGCAATTTTTGGAAATGCATGGTAAGCCTATTATCATTTATACTTTAGAATTATTTGAAAAACATCCAGAAATAGATGCAATCGTAATAGCATGCAAAGAAGACTGGATAGAGTACTTAGAAAAGTTACTGTACAAATATAGAATTGAAAAAGTGAAAAAGATTGTTCCTGGTGGAGATACAGGTCAAATGTCTATTTATAATGGGCTTATGGCGGCACAAGAAGTATCTAAGGGGGAAGAAGCAATAGTTTTGGTACATGATGGAGTGCGACCATTAATTAACCAGAAAGTAATAAGTGATAATATAGAAAGTGTGAAAACTCATGGGTCAGCAATTACAACAGCAATTGTTAAAGAAACCATACTGGTTGTGAATGATAATGAAGAGATAGTTAATGTACCGGATAGAGCAAAATCGAGGGTTGCCAAAGCGCCTCAAAGTTTCTGGTTAAAAAATATTTTAGCTGCTCACAATAGAGCACAAAAAGAAGGAATATTTGACTGCATTGATTCATGTACCATGATGAAAATGTATGGATATCCACTTTATCTGGTAGATGGACCTTATGAAAATATCAAAATAACAACACCAGATGATTTTTATACAATGAGAGCTTTATTAGACGCACAAGAGGATGAACAATTATATAGGGGGCTATAATATGTGGATACAAAATAAGGTTTTTAGAGAAGATTTGGATCAGTTGATGACTTGTGATTATATACCATGGGATAAATTATGTGATAAAACAGTACTGGTTACAGGAGCAACAGGGCTGATTGGTTATAATTTAATAAGTGGATTAGTCTATGCTAATATACATAAAAAATTAAATATACATATACTTGCGTTAGTTAGAGACATTGATAAAGCAAAAGATAAGTTTGCTGAACAGATGAAGGATAGCGACTCAATATCATTTGTACTAGGAACAGTAGAAAATTTACCTGATATACAGGAAAAAATTGATTATATAATACATGGTGCCTGTCCAACAGCAAGTGCATATTTTATTGAACATCCGGTTGAAACAATAAAAACATCAGTTTTAGGAACAAACAATATGCTGGAACTTGCTAAGAATAACAATGTAGAGGGGTTTATATATTTATCTTCGATGGAAGTTTATGGCTCACCTAAAAATGAAGATTTATTATCAGAAGAAGATTTAGGATATCTTAATCCATTGAATGTTAGAAATTGTTATCCGGAAAGCAAACGAATGAGTGAATCATTAGTTGCATCTTATGCGCGTGAATATGGAATTAGATCAATGAGTATTAGACTTGCACAGACATTTGGACCAGGTGTTGAGTATGGCGATAAGAGAGTTTTTGCTGAGTTTGCAAGGTGTGCCATGGAGAAAAAAGATATTGTATTATTGACAGATGGCAAAAGTAAGAGATGTTATCTTTATACAATGGATGCTGTAAGTGCAATATTGACTGTTCTGCTAAAGGGAGAGGCTGGACAAGCGTATAATGCAGCCAATCCAGAAACATATTGCTCTGTAAAGGAAATGGCTGAAATGGTAGCAAAAGAAATTGGAAACGGAGAAATTAAAGTAGTTATTTCCCAAAATGAAGAGGATGGCAAGAAATTTCCTCCTTTTCATTTCTACAAGCTTAATATAGTTAAATCTAAGAAAATTGGATGGATGCCGTATAGGAGATTACAGGATTTGTATAGGAGAATGGTAGTTTCATATGGGAAAGACTTTACTGCTGATGAATGTCAGATGGCCAACAGATAGATATTATATAAAAAAAATATGTGAAGAAAATAATCAAAATATTGAGGCTCAAGCTACATATAAGTTTAGTAAATATGGATTGAGATATATATTAGCTGTTATACAGATGCAAAAAATGAAGTTACCATTTCAATGGATATGGTATGAGGAGTGGAAGAGAAATTTAAGCCAATATGATACAATAATTGTTTTTTACAGCTTATTAAACACTAATATAATTAATTATATTCATAAAAAAAATCCTAGTGCGAGAATTATATTATATTTTTGGGATAGCATAACATCCACAACATTTACAGTACCAGAAAATAAAAGACAGATTTGTGAGTTATGGTCTTATGATAAAAGTAATTGTAAAACATATAATTTACGTTATAATTCTCAGTTTTATTTACCTTCGATGTTATCTTCCGCTGAAGAAAAATATGATATTTCTATAGTAATTAGAGATAAAGGAAGATATAAACAGGTAAAAGAAATGTATGATAAATTCAGCAAAATGGGATTAAAAATTTTTGCGAGAGTTGTTCGAGATAAGACATCTAAAGAACAAGATGGAAAATTATATGGAAATGGAATGGAGTATTCGGAATTACTACAAATCATAAATGAAAGCAAGTGTATTGTTGAATTAGTAAAAGAAGGTCAGGAAGGTTTGACTTTAAGAAGTATGGAATCGATTTTTTATCAAAAGAAATTAATTACCAATAACGTAAAAATAAAAGAAGAACCGTTTTATTGTGAAAACAATATTATGATTTGGAATAATCAAGACCCAAATCAGATACGTGAATTCTTAGAAAGTGATTATAAAAAAATAGATGAAAGAATTGTAATGCAATATTCTTTTATAGGATGGCTTGAAAATTTCAAAAAATAGAAATACATGAATTTGAAAAATACGTATAATAAATGAGAACCTAAGTATAAAGAAAGTTAAAAAATAAAATTACTAGAGGATACGAATTCAACATGACATAATATAATACGAGGGGAATAATTTGGATGAAAAAAAATAAAATAAAAATTCTTTTTGTATCGCATGAGTTTTCGATAGGTGGCTCTACGGTATCATTAATTAGTTTGATACAAGGGTTAAAAAATTGTAGTGATATAGAAATACAAGTGCTTATTCCACAAAAGAAAGAAGGACTAGCTCAAAAAGAATTTTGTAAAAGAAAAATAAGCTTTAAAACTATGCTATATCGTCGAAATTATAAAAGAATATCAGAGAGGTATGGATTAAAATTTCGCATATTTGATATTTTAAATACATTTTCATCTTTGGAATTATGTAAACATATAAAAAAGGAAAAAATAGATATAGTTTGTTCTAATTCTACAGGGGTTGATATAGGGGTACGAGCTGCTAAGATGGCTCAAGTTCCACATATATATTATGTGCGTGAGTTTATGGAAGAAGATCATGGATGTGAATATAGAAATAAAAAAAGAATGCGTGATTTACTCGAGGCATCAGATTATGTAATATTTATTTCTAAGGCAATACAGGAAAAGTATACGCGATTATACAAACTAAAGAAGTATACGATGTTTTTTGACGGCTTTATATTGGATGATTATATTATATCCAATCATGTAATTTTACAAAATGATAAATTGAATATTATACAAATTGGTGCACTTAGTGATGGAAAAGGGACAATGAATTCGTTAAAAGTAATCAAACAATTAAGAGATATGGGAATTAATAATATTCATATGGAATTTGTTGGAACGGGTATTCCTGAGTATGTAGATGCAATGAAACAATATATACAGAATAATAAATTAGAACAGCTTGTAGTGTTATCAGGGTATAGTGAGAATGTAAAGGAGAAAATAACCTTAAATGATATATTGTTGATGAATTCTCGAGCAGAAGGATTTGGAAGAGTTACTATTGAAGGCATGTTAGGTGGACTTTTGGTTATTGGTAGGAATTCTGCTGGGACAGCGGAAATTATTCAAGATGGACAAAATGGAATATTGTTTGATAATGATGAGCAACTGAAAAATATTTTGATTAAAATACTTAAAAATAAAGAAGAATATCGTTCAATTGCAGAATATGGACAACAATGGGCTATTGCTAATTTTAACTATAAAGATGTTGGTATTAAATTTAAAAACTTTATAGGATTATAAAGGAAAAACAATATGGTGAATTTAAAAAATAGTTCGATTACAGAAGTTATAAATGATTTTATTGAAAAGCATCAAATTGTAACAGTGCTTTTTTCAATTTTGATAGCTGGATTTACATTATCTGTAGATTTCTTTAAATCATATCCTTTACATACAACAACAGATGAACTAGGGGCAATAGTAGGTGCAGCAACATGGGCGGGGTATGATTGGAGTGCAGTAATAGGTAAAAGCAGTTACTATGGATTTGGCTATTATGCATTATTTGCACCTTTATTTAAGCTACACCTTTCTCCTATTTTAATATATAGAATTATTTTGATTACAACAAGATGTTTGAGAAGTAGTGTAATAATAAGTATATCATATTATATTGGAAAGCATTATTTTAAAGCAACATCTAATATTCATCTGATACTGTTGAGTATGATTTGTACAATACCGCTTTATTCTAATTATGATGCAAATATTATTAATGATATTATTTTAGATGTTTTATTGTGGATAATAATTTTGACTGTATGCAAAATAGTAGAATATATAGAGGTGGTGGGTAAATGTGTAAAGTGGGTAATAATATATGCCATTGCGTCGTTCTTTTCCTGTTTTCTTCATACGCGAGCAATTGTAATGGTTATAGCATCTTTTTTGACGCTTATAGCGGTATTTTTATATAAGAAAAAAAAGATACTGTTTTGTACTAGTTTAGTTATTCCGCTTTCATTACTGGCTAAAATAATAATAAAACGTTATCAAGATGCGATATGGATAAATGCAGATAATGGATTAGACAATACATCTGTATCCATAGCTTCGGGATTAAATTTAACAGATATTCAGACTTGGAAAATATGGTTTAATATGATAATTGGTCATATTAGTGTACAGATGATTTTGACGGGTGGATTGTTTATATTAGCAATTGTTGTTTTTTTTAAGTATCTTTATATAGTAATTACAAAAAAAGAAACAGAAAATATATATGTCAATATTGTTCTTGCGATATCTGTTTTATGTATTGCTGCTGTGTTCAGTGCTTTTCTAGTTTCTAATTGGTTTATTAAAATGTATAATACATGGAATACGGCTGATAAAGGTAATATATATGCATATAAGGCAATGTGTTATGTTAGATATTGGAATGTGTTTGCAATGCCATTTTTATATACTGGTGTTTATCTAACGTTCAAAGAGAGATATAGGGATTGTATAAAAAAAGCAATATATATAGGTTCTTTTTTTATAGTAGTTTTCATAGAGGTAGTTGTTCCTATTGTCAAGACAAATTCAAATGCTGGCTCCTTTTTGTATACTTATTTAACTTATCGTGGTGAAAAAGTTACAGCACAGTTTTATTATAAAGCAATATTAATATGCGTTCTCTTTACAGTTATTTCAATTTTATTTTCTCGTAAAAAAAGGAGCAGAGAGTGGGCAATATTGCCTATTCTTATATTAATGTTTATAGGATACCATTGGGCTAACTATAATTATAATGAATATATTAAGGAACGCGTTTCTTCAATGGTTTTAGCATCCTATGAAGAAAAATGTGAACTGGAAAAAGAAAAGGTTAATATAGGAAATATATATGCCTATGATGATAGAAAAGTCGATAGAAATTGGTATATATACTCAGTTTTACAATTTTATTTATATGAGTATAAAATTGAGGTAGAGTACCCCGAGGATGTTCAAGATGATGATATTATTATAACATATCAAAAAAGTGACAAGATAGAAAATGATTTTCCACAATTACAGTGTTACCAATTAGATGATAATGAAGTTTGGTATACAAATATAGAGTTGAGAGGTCTTACCCCGGTGAATAGATAGTATGAGTAAGGAAAAATTATTAAAATTAAATCGTACACAAAATGCTGTCAGAAATATGGCATTTGGTTTAGTGAATAAGATAGTTACTTTAGTTTGTCCGTTTATAATCAGAACACTTATAATAAAAATATTAGGGATGCAATATGCTGGCTTAGATGGTCTGTTTGTATCCATATTAGAAGTATTAAATTTATCAGAATTAGGATTAAGTTCCGCAATTGTATTTTGTATGTATAAACCTATTGCACGAGGGGATGATGATTCAATTTGTGCATTGCTGAGATTATTTCGAAAGATGTATTTATGGATAGGCTCATTTGTCTTAATTATTGGAATAGCAATCATGCCATTTTTAAAATATCTAATTAGAGATACTTATCCTTCAGATATAAATTTATATATTTTGTATTTTATCTACTTAATTAATAGTTGTGTAAGTTACTTTTTTATGGGGTATCGAAGTGCTATATTGAGCGCATATCAGAGAATGGATGTCATTCAAAATGTTTCTACAATAATAAAGGCTACAATGTATGTGGTACAAATAATAATTTTAACTATATGCAGGAACTTTTATGTATATGCATTTATGCTACCTTTATTTACTATTCTAATCAATTTATTGACTGCATATGAATCGAAATGTTTATTTCCACAATATGAATGTAGAGGAACAGTGTCCTCTATAGAAAAGAAAGATTTAAAAGAAAAAGTTTCAGGACTTATGATAACTAAATTATGCTCAATAACAAGAAATAGTTTCGATAGTATTTTTATATCAGCTTTTATTGGATTAACGATAGCAGCGATATATACAAATTACTATTTTATAATGAAATCAATTATAGCAGTACTAGGAATCATTATTCAAGCTGTATTAGCTGGTGTTGGAAATAGTATTGAAACGGAATCTATTGATCAGAATTATAATGATTTAAAGCGTTTTAACTTTATGTATTTGTGGATATCAGGAGTTTGTACGGTATGTCTTCTTTGTTTGTATCAACCCTTCATGGTTTTATGGATGGGACAAGATAATTTACTTCCAATATCATCAGTTATTTTATTTTGTATGTATTTTTATTTGCTAAAAATGGGAGATATGCAAAGTGTTTATTATAATGCAGCGGGATTATGGTGGCATTATAGAAAATATACTATTATGGAAGCCATTTTGAATTTAATATTAAATTTTTTATTTGTTCAAAAATGGGGGTTAAATGGTATAATTGCAGGAACTTTGATTTCATTATTTTTAATTAATTTTTTGTGTTGTGAAAGAATTGTATTCAAATACTATTTTAATAATGGGAAAACTTTGGAATTTTATTTGCAGCAGATTAAGTATGCTATAACAACAATAGCAATGTGCATAATAATATATCTAGTATGTAATGGGATTGAATATATATGTGGTGTTGGTTCTACAATTATAATCTTTATAGTACGTGTAACTATATGTGTTTCACTGCCTAATTTAATATATTATTTTGCTTATAAAAATACACCAGAGTATAAAAGTGCATATGAATGGCTAAGAAATAAGATAAGAAAATGAATTAAAATTAAAGGGGATTGTTTTAATGCAAACAAATAGATTTTATTTTCTTCCAAGTTTTATAGCAGCAATGCTCCTTCTTCCATCAGCGAGTAAATTAATGAATACAGGGATTTTTTTTCTCTTATTTCCAGTAGCTATTTTACTACTGGGAGTAGTAGAGAAACGTGATTTAATTAAGAATTTTCAAAGGCGTGATTTACTTATCTACGTTACAGTTTTTCTATTATCTGTAATTGGACTGATATTGAAGCTTTCAGGAGTTTTGCAAGACCAGCAATATGAATATGGAGAATTTCTGGTAGTCATTTCCATGGTATTGTTGTGCTTTGCTTTGAAGAATCAGGTAGTATGGGAACGGTGGTATTTTGACATTATGTTATATGCCGGCGGACTTATCCTTGTCTTGTATTTTGTAAATACCGCTATAGCACATGATATGATTCCATTATGGGGGTCTGGGACAAGCGATATCTACTATATTAATATGGTCGCATTTCTGGTAATGCTGGTTGCCGCAGGACAGTATATATATTGTAAGGATAAGATAATGCAGGTAATTTATATTGTCAGCGTAATACTTGCGACATTGACAATGGCGGTAAATGCTGCATGGGGAACGGCTTTTCTTACTTTTGTAATGCTAATGGTGTATTCAGTAGCAATTGTGCCTGTAGCAGCAATTATGAGAAAGCTGTTGCAGATGATTTTTGGTATCGCATTTCTTTTTTGCAATATGTCTTTACTTGTCAATTACACGGAGATAATTCAGGTAGACGGATTGACATACCATTTGGAGAGTAGTGTAGTAGGTGAACTGATATTATGTCTTTTGGCATTATATGTTTTCAAGCAGTGGGACAAGATTCCAGAAGGAACAGAGTTGACAAAGGTAAGATTGAGCAGACTACAGAGTGCATGTTTTTATCTGCTAAAATATGGTGGATTTGTACTGATTATATTAGCAGTGCTAAGTCAGGTAAATGACAAGCTTGGGGACAGCAATATTGTTCAGCTTTTTGCAGGAGATAAATGGGAGCAGCTGAGTACAGATGTATTCGCAGTTACTTTTTTATCACTTCTTGAAAATATCAATCAGGCACTAATACAGGCTTGGCATGGAAACATTCTGGCAGTTATGCATCAGATGTATGGAGTAGTAGGTGTGATTATTATAACTGATGTACTTGCAGTGGCTTGTTATAAATTGTACCTTACTATTAGAGATAGAAGAATCAAAGATTCACTTTTGACCTGGCTGGCAATAGGCGTTTTAGCAGCAGTCATATGTTTGCCGATTAAGGTAGAGGCATTGCCGGTTTATATGATGATACTTCTATTGGCATTGTATACAGCGAAACCTGCGAATGGAGAACCACAAGTAATAGAGACTCCTAGGACAGAGGAAAGAGAAGAAGAATTGGTTGAGAAAGAAGAAATGCTTGAGGGCGTGTTCATTATTTAGTCTGCGGTTGGATGAACCTGTGGTATCAGGGATACGCATGGAACCAGGGCAGACGAATCTCTCGAAGATAGTGAAGTATTCAGAAGAAGATACAGTGCCGGGAGAGGGTAAGATATTTTATGATATTCGTTTTGCAGGCTACCTTGGCGAAGAAATGATAAAGTTCCTGATCAATGTGGAAGCACAGAAAAGTTCGGATTCCAATAAGCTGCATTATCATCTGGACAATCGGATCATATATTATTTGGCAAGGATGATTTCGGCGCAGAAGGAAGTAGAATTTGAAAAGTCAAACTATGATGACATCAAACCTGTAAGGAGCATCTGGATCTGTATGGATGCAAACGATGATGAAGATTCTATTAATAGAATATGTCTTACACAGAGAAATGTATATGGTAAGATGATGGAGTTACGTTCCATTGATAAAGTGCAGGGTGTCATTATACGCCTTAGAAAAAGATCTGATGTTACAACTTCCAGGAATTATCTGATAGCGATGCTGGAAGAACTTCTAAAAAAAGAAGATGCAGAGAATAAAAAGAAGAATCTCGAAGAAAAGTATGGTTTTGTAATGAGTGTGAAAACAGAAGGGAGATTGAATGATATGTGCAATCTTGGAGAGGGCTTATTAGAGAGAGGAATAGAAAAAGGAATAGAACAAGGACTGGAGCAGGGAAAGGCAGAAGGATTGCGTAGCCTGGTAGAGACAGTAAAATCTCTGGTAGGGGATGATTTCCAGAAGGTATGTGAGATTATAAGGCAGAATGATGTATATGCCAATGCAAGTGATGAGGAGATTAGGAAGTACTGGTAATATATAACGAAATAGAATAATATAAAAATCATTGAGGATGCTTTTTCCACCATTCAATGATTCCATTAGCCAATGCGTGAGAATTTCCCATTTCTACAAATAAAATAACATCGCTTTCTTTAAATAGCTCATGATTTGCAGCATTATCGCCTAGAATCATGGGCTTTTTCATTGCTTGACATATATAAGCATTAAGTGGGATGGTGCGTCTGGCTTTACCAATGCTTCCGTGAAAATGCCCTGCAAGACATAGGTCAGCCATGGCAATATAACGAGCCAGCTCTTCTTGTGGTAGCCAGTTTATGTATTGTATACAGTCTGACATAGGACGTGGATTTGTAAGCTTTTCATCCTGAATAGGTCCAATGCAGATAAAGTACAGATTGGCATAATGATCCAACAGACGGAAAGTATCTAATACAATATCAATGCCCTGAAGCGGCAGGATACTGCCAAAGTACAGAACAATGCATTTTCCTTCCAGACCAGCAGGACGATTAACACTCATAGGATGGTAGATAGTGGTATCTGCGTGAAGATACATGGTGAATAATTTATCAGGGCCAGCCTGAAACTCCTGGGCAAAATATTGTGCATGTGCATGGGTATCACAAAAAACTGCATCAGCACGGGAAAGAGTCAGCCTGTCGATTTTGTGTAGAAGTTTTCCTATGTAACTGTCAGGACGGAACTTGCATCTGTCGCAGCATAAAGTGTCATACATGGAGATAAAGAAGTCTTCGACAATGTCCACGTTTTTGAATTTCCATGCAAAAAGGGGAAGGACAAGCTGCGGTGCAAAGCCAAGGAACACTGTGTCATATTCATTCATAGGCACGGTTAAAAGACGTCTATAGATTGATAACAGACGTTTGGGATAGCTTGTATGCGTAGAAGCTATCACGGTATAAAAAGAAGCATGCTCTTCAAGAAAAGCAATTTCCTGTGTATTTCTGATATAATCGGGATTCTTGGTCGTAATGAACAGAACACGTTTGTTTTTGATATATTGCAGCATAAAATACCTCTTATATAGTACGATTAACTATATTTTGAACGCTGTATAAGGTTGTGTCAAGGAGTTATTCTTTTGATTAAAAATGATTTATATGATAGTATAATCGTAAGAAGATGCAGAGCATAAAAGGAAGAATCTCGAAGAAAAATATGGTTTTGCAATGAGTGTGAAGACAGAAGGGAGACTGAATGATATGTGTAATCTTGGAGAAGGTTTATTAGAAAGAGGAATTGAAGAGGGAATAGAGAAAGGAATAGAGCAGGGAATTGAGAAAGGGAGGCTAGAAGAGAGAACAGAAGGGTTACGTAGTATGGTTGAGACAGTAAAATCATTAGTAGGAGATGATTTTAAGAAGGTGTGTGAAATTATTAAGAAGAATAAATTATATGAGAATGTCAGTGAAGAAGAGATTAAGAAATTCTGGAAATAAGTATGGTTTTGCAATTAAGTTGCTATTTGTGGGGTGTCAACATGACACCCCCTTTCTTTTTATCAAAAATCAATATAAACTTATCGAAAAACAATAAGAATATATTGCAATTCAATCACAACCATGATATAGTATACTCAACAAAACAAGAGGCAGCGGCATATGCCCTCAGAAAGGTATGGAGAACATATGAAGAAGGAAACGGTAGTATGGATTACGAAGTATTTACTGGATTTTATGTATTTTGCAGGAATTGTGGCGACAGTGACATTACCATGGTCGATAAAATGGATCGCCAGAGTATTTCAATATGAAGTATTTGTGGAGCAGTACAAGGAGTCAGTGCTCATCTATTTCATTCTTGGCATTCTGGCAATTCTGATCATCGGTGAGCTGCGCAAGATGTTTCGAACCGTGTTAGCTGACGACTGCTTTGTCAGAGAGAATGTGGTCAGCTTACAGAGGATGGGAACCTACAGCTTTATCATTGCAATTATCTGTCTGCTGAGAACCGTGTTGTATCTGACGGTGACAATGCTGACGCTGGTACTGGTATTCGTGATAGCGGGGCTTTTCAGTAAAGTACTGGCATTTGTGTTTGATAAGGCAATTGATTACAAGGAAGAGAATGACCTTACGGTGTAGAAAGGCTGGTTTTATATGGCAATAGTAATTAATCTGGATGTAGTGATGGCGAAGCGTAAGGTCGGGCTGACGGAGCTGGCGAAAGATGTGGACATCACATTGGCGAACCTGTCTATCCTGAAGAATAACAAGGCAAAAGCAGTCAGGCTCTCCACCCTGGATGCAATCTGCAAGGCACTGGACTGTCAGCCGGGAGATATTCTGGAATATGTAGCGGATGACGAAGCACAGCCAGAGAATGAACAGTAACATAGTAGTCTAAGAGGCTTAGACGTAATAAATATAATAAAAAGATGAGGAATAAAAGAATGGAAGAGAACACAAAAAGCCTGATTAAGCAGCAGGCTTGGGAAAGTGCGCCCAAAATGCACATAAGCTGCTTGTTATATGCAATTTTTTATACTTTTTGCCTGTATCAGAACAGGTCTGGAATTACATTCCCTTTTTACGTAGGCGGGACCTTATTCTTCTTTGGATTTTATTTGAAAAAGTCTGGGGTTACTGCCGTAAAAGACAATCGATTCTGGACGGTTGCACTGATTCTCCTTGGAGTGATTAACTGCACAACGGATTCCTATGTATTGATTGGCTTGAACCGTTTACTGGGAATTGTGCTGTTTGCAGTGTGGATGTTACAGATGCTGCTGGGGCAAAAGACACAGAAATGGCGCATGGGAACCTGGTGCAGAGAGATATGGAGAGTATTCTGGGGAAGCCTGTGCAAAATATCAGCGCCTTTTACAGAGGCAATTGCTTATAGAAAGGCACAGAATCCCAAACCTAAGGATGAACAGAAGATACAGAAACGTAACCGGGTGATTCTGGCTGTCGTAATAGGAATTGCCGTGAGTATTCCTATTTTATGTATTGTCGGAGTATTGCTGCTTTGTGCAGATGCCGTTTTTTATCAGATGTTCTGCGATATGTTTGACTGGGTATTGCAGTGGCACATACCAGAATGGCTCAGTAATGGTGAGGTATTTCGGGTTCTGCTTATGGTAGTGATATGCTTTGTATATACCTATGGAATGCTTGCCTTTTGCAGGAAAAGACAGTCTCAGGAAGAGGCGGTACAGGAGAGCCGTCCTCAGTGGGATGCCTATGTTGCGATCACGGCAGCAGTATTGATTACCGCATTGTATGTATTGTTCTGTGGTGTACAGATATTTGGTCTTTTTCTTGGTAAAATGAGTCTTCCTAAAGGATACACATATGCAGAATATGCCAGAAGCGGCTTCTTCCCATTGCTTTTTGTATGCATTTTCAATATGTGTCTGGTGCCGGCGTGTCATGCTTTCTTTGCCAGATCCAGAGTATTGAATCTTTTGCTGACAATAATCTGTGGCTGTACTTATATCATGATTGCATCCAGTGCGTACCGTATGATATTATATATCAACTGTTATGGAATGACTTTTTTAAGATTGGCAGTATTGTGGACGCTGGCGGTTATGGTAATGCTGACAGCAGGAATGATTTATGACATTCAGCATGAGGATTTTATGCTGTTTCGCTATTTACTGATTGTTGTGACATTGGGGTATCTTGGATTTGCCATGTTGCATCCTGATTATTGGGTTGCAAGATACAATATCGCAACAATAGAGCAGGGGGGAGCAGCAGATGTCTATTATCTACAGACGAGACTTTCCGCGGATGCAGCGCTGGCAATCGCGGCTATGGATAATGTGGAGATAGAGGAGACAGGATACAGGCTGGAGAATCTTCAAAGAGAGTATTTCAAGAGAATACAGGAAGAAAATGAGCAAATGCACATCCGAAACTGGAATCTTAGTCGTGCAGTAGCAGGGTATTATGCGAAAAAGGCATTGGTCAATTGACCTATGCCTTTTTAAAACGCTCTGATACTTTATAGTTATTTTTGCCTTTTTTCTTTACGTCGTAGAGAACCGTGTCTGCCCGTGCCAGATAATCCCACAGACGGTTCAAGGGTTCAGGAATACGATTGCAGCAGCCCTGGGATAAGGTAACGTGATCTTCCCCAAGCTGGCTTATTGCCGGCAGCTTTACACTGACAGTTGAAAGCTTGAGCTGATTCATGATTTCCTTAATTTCGTCCACACTCTTATCATAGTAGACCAGAACAAATTCATCCCCGCCATATCTGGCAGCAAATACATTGGAATATTCTTCCGTAATTCTGGACAGGAGATCTGCTACGGCAGTCAGATAATGATCGCCTTCCATGTGTCCATAAGTGTCATTTACTGATTTAAAGAAATCTATATCCAGAATCTCAATACCAAAGTTGACCTGATTCTTCAGTGCTTTGGACAGAGTCTCTTCTGCGTAATTGTTCAGATAAGCCCGGTTGGGCAGACCAGTCAGAGCATCGTGCTGGGACTGTACCATAAGCTGTTCGTTAAGGAGCAGCATTTCCTGTTGCAGCTTCTGCACACGCAGACGTTCTTTATGAACGGTTTCAGCATGCAGCACAGATTCTGAATTCTGTGTTCCGCTGTCATGGTAAAGCTGTACGAAAAGCTGGGAAAAATACCGGTAGGAATTGTCATCCCGTAACTGGGTGGCACATTCAATTCTTTTTCCCAGGAAAATACTGTAGATATAGAATGGTGCATGATCCTCTTTGCATTTTTGCAGATAATAATCCAGAATCTTGACCAGTTCCTTATATTTCTCAAGTTTCATATATAATTGAATGAGAGCAGTAATATCTGATAAATAAGTAGTATAGGCATCACTGCTGTGAAAATCACTCAGAGCAATATCCAAATGATGATTCATCAGCTCCATATCCTGATTTGCATGGGCTAAGACAGCCAGATATACATGTGTGGTAAAAAGAATATATTCGCCGCCTTGTTCCTGAATCAGCTCCAGGTTGTGCAGAATTTTACGACCACATTCATTGGCATTCTCCAGTTGACCGATAGAAAGCAGACAATGTCCTTTATTACAAAGCAGGTTGTTCAGTTCATCCAGATATACACAAGGCTCTGGCGAAGTAGGATCTTTGAGAAAATATTTCTCAGCCTCTTCATAATAATAAAGAGCACGGTTATAGACCAGACTACGATGAAAGACATCCGCAAGATTCGAGGCTGCCATAGCATGTACATGGTCAAAATGATACTGATTACAATAATCAATACTTGAAAGATAATAATCAACTGCCTGTGAACCGTTTCCTGTTGAAGCAGTGAAAATGCCAAGCATGTTGTAGGAACGTGCCACTAATTCATATTCCTGCGTATTTTGTTGATATTTGATTCCTTCCATGGCACAGCTGACTGTGTTAATATAATCGTTCACACAGGCATAGTACAGCATCATACAATAGTAAGCCTGGGCGAAGAGGTAATCAGACTGCTCAGAAGCAGCATAAGCAAAAAGCCGGTCACAGTAAGGCATATATTCCTGCTGTCTGGATGTTCGAACCATGTATAGATTAGCTCTTGCCTCTTTTATGCATTCTTCAATTACAGGATCAAAATTAGGCTTCATCTGTTTGTATCCTTTCTTGATGTATACAGCTTTATTATAAAACATTCGGATATAATTTGTATAGGAGAATTGGCAAAATACACAAAAAATATAAAATCTATACAGGAACACCAAGTTTACAGAAAATTCAAAATAATTTGAAAAATTTACATAATTACTATAAAGTTCTGACAATAAGCTCCGATATATATAGCATAAGGGGAGTAGTTAACATATAAGGTGTCTGTAAAAGGACGACATAACAAGGCGTGTGTGGACTTGAGGGGGTCTGCACCGGTATGAGGGAGAATATGTTATGGAGGTAAAGAGTGCGAGTACCGCTTTACAGCTCAACAGTGCTGCTTCAGCAGTAGAAAATGGCAGTTCAGGCGGCAATAACAGACAACACACCAGAAAAATCGAAGCAGTATTGCTCGAAGAGAAACCGGAGCAGGAGGAAGAATCTGTAAAAGTATCGATTTCGGCGGCAGGCATGAGGGAGAGCCTGAAGCTGGAGAAGCAGGTTGCCAAAGAAGAAATGGCAAGCGCTACGGAGATTGAAGAGATGATGAAGAAGATGGAAGGACTGTCCAGTCAGGTCATCAATGGTAATTTCTCCATGACAGACAGATTGAATTTCCAGAGAGAAATCAAAGAGCTTACCCTGGAATTGAGCCGCGCAGGCGGTAACGGAATTTCTTTTACAAAAAATGATAACGTCCAGCTTTCCCAGAAGATGAATGACTTAACCAGAATGATTAATGAAGCGGCTGTATATCACAGAAGCGCTTCAGCAGTATTTATGGTAAAGAACCGGCAGACAACAGGCATGCAGAGGACATTCCTTGATATTGCCATCTGATATTTTATTAAAATCCGATATAACACTGTATCAGAGTTGCTGCTAAGGGAGAGAATATTGTATAGCAGATACCCGTTGTTTTGAAGACAGCGGGTATTTGTTTTTTGGAATAAAATAAGGTATAATGGTTCTTACCAAAGACAATCGATAAAGGAGGATTCTGTCTGGATGGAGCGTAAATTTAAAGATTTGTATTTAGCAGGTGAGGTCGAATTTGAAGCAATTGATGATTACAGTTATGAGTGGGGCATGAGTGATGAAGAGTGCACATTGGCGCAGTACCTTGGTCTGAATGAAGAGGAAGAGGATGCCTGGGTCAGTGACAGTGAGGATGCATTGAAGGAACTGTTGGACAAGCAGAAGGGGATATCTTAACTTGTACACAGATCGTAGTAGAATAAAATACATATCTAAAACAAAAATGGCTTTACTTTAGCGAACTAAAGTAAAGCCATGCTTATTCTCTATACAACACTATAACACAAGTCAAAATATAAGTCTAGAATTAAATTATTTTTCACGTATAATAACTCTTGTAACTCAAATATATAACCCCGGAACGGGAAGTGTGTATGGAAAGTGACACATGTGTCACTATGGAGGTAATGTTAAAAGATGAGAGAAGAAGAACATTTACAGGAATGTCGTGAACTGATTGCGGAGAATATCAGGCGGTATGAGACACAGGTCGAGGAAAGGCACAGACAGACGCAGGAACTGGTCAAGGCTGTACAGAGCGGCAATGTGGAATTATATGATCAGATGTTTACATCCCAAAGTCTGGAGGAACACAGCAGGAATCAGCTGGCACATAATAAGGCGGCATATGAGAAGCCTTTCTTTGGGCGAATTGATTACAGGAATCTGGATGAACGCCTGCATGAGTCCATTTATATTGGCAAGCATGGCATACAGAAGGATAAGACACATATGGTCATCGTAGACTGGCGGGCACCCATTGCCACAGTATATTATGAGAATGAACTGGGGCAGGGAAGTTATCAGATACCGGATGGCAGCAGTTATCGTATTGACCTGGAGCTGAAGCGTACCTATGACATTGAAAACGGCAAATTACAGGGATTTTATGACAGTGATGTGGCGGCAAATGATGAGCTTCTGGTCAAATACCTGAGCAAGAACAGAGATGTGGTGTTAGGTGATATCATTGCAACCATTCAGAAGGAGCAGAACGAGATTATCCGCTCCAGCCCTTTTCATAATGTGATTGTACAGGGCGTAGCCGGAAGCGGGAAGACCACTGTTGCAATGCATCGTATTTCCTATATGATGTACAATTATAAAGACCGTTTTACTTCCAATGAATTCTGTATCGTGGGAGGCAGTGATATTCTCATCGACTACATTACAGGTGGATTGCCTGAACTGGATGTATATGATGTGAAGCATATGAGAATGGATGAGCTGCTGGCACATCTGCTGCATAAGGAATGGAAGAAGAAATACCGGCTTGTAGAAGCCAATCCATCCTGGGCATGGAAGAGCAAGATGCTGTTTGCAAGAGAACTGGAACAGTATATGGAGCTGCTTCGTAATCATATTTTGGGCAATTGTGTAGTTCAGGATGAAGAGATCGGTATGCTGCTTTCTGCAAAGAATAATGAAAGATTTATCCATGAGAATCCACAGTATTCTATTAATAAGCTGCTGGTTCTGCTGGATGAACGCTTGCGGACAAGGATTAAGCTCAAGACCATGCATCATGAGGATGAAAGGATGTATGGACGTAAACTGGCAGAATATAAGAATTATTTTAGCAGTCATCAGTATAAGGGAAGTCTGCTTACGATTTATGAGCACTTTCTGGACAGCTATGGTGCATCCTATTATATTGATATGACTCCTGTGAAAGAGAGACTGGATAAGGGACAGTTTGATGTATATGATGTGGCTGCTCTTTTATTAATCTATTATCGGGCAGTACAGAAGAAACCGGATGAAGAATTTGGACAGATTTTTATTGATGAAGCACAGGATTTTGGACCAATCGTATATTATGCACTGAGAACTGTATTACCGGATTGTTTCTTTACCATTATGGGGGACGTATCACAGAATGTAAATTATGAATGTGGCATGAATGACTGGCGGGATATGAAGGAGAAGATATTTTGCCAGAATACGGATGAATTTCGTCTTTTGTCCAAGAGTTATCGAAATACCATTGAGATATCAGAGTTTGCGGGCAGGATATTAGACCGTGCATCCAGAGGCACCTATAAGATAGAGCCGGTAATCCGTCATGGGGAGCCGGTAAGGACGATAGAGGCAGTATCACAAAAGGCATTGGTTAAAGAGGTTGTCAGAATCATTACAGAGGTTCTAAAGAAAGGCTATGAGACCATATCTGTTGTATGTTTCTCACAGGAAGAGGCAGACAGGGTGAAGCCGCTGCTTGGCGCACATATACAGCAGACACTGGTTGATTCGGATAAAGCAGGATTTAACAGAGGTGTCATGGTATTGACAGTGCCGCAGACTAAGGGACTTGAATTTGACTGTGTTCTGTTGTGGAGACCGGATATGAAAGGATATCAGGAGAATCCCCGTTATGCCAAGCAGCTTTATGTTGCCGCAACCAGAGCCTTGCATGAGCTGTATATAATGGAGTATACTGGATAATAAAGTAAGAACAGTTTTCAGGTTACTGAAAGGCGTGGTAACAAAAATGCAAAAGATTACACCGGATTATGCCAAATGGAGAAAAATACTATATAAATTCAATGTATCCTTTACAATTTGTATTTTGATACTGGAGATAGTCATATTTATGATATTGAAAGAACAGGACAGCATAGATCAGCCCCTGCCTGTATATCTTTTTCTTTTTATGCTGTTACCGACTGTATTGAATGTAAGTGCAGTTGTATTGGAGGGCAGATTGGAGAGACATTTTGCAAAGGATGAGCGGATACTGAATTACATTCCGGCTCTTACCATGATGTTTCTGATTACAGTAACAGCTGCAGTACATTTCGTGTTCAGTAATACATTGACGCTGTTCTGTCTGCCGATTCTTATTACAATCGTATTCAGTGATACGAAGCTGTCCAAGACAGTTATGGCAGCCGGACTGGGGAGTGTCACTTTTACCTTGTTCTATCGTTGGCTGTGGCTGCATATGGGCTGGAGAGAGGCAGATGATCATCTGATTCCGGAGGCTGCAATCGCTTATATTGTAATTGCTGTGGCAGGGCTGATGGCGATAGCTCTGGATAGAATGATTGCGGAAAAAGACAGAGACCTTGTCAAAGCATTGGAAGCGTCGGAACTGGCGAAGGAACAGGCGCAGGCCGCCAACCGTGTGAAAAGCGATTTCCTTGCCAATATGTCTCATGAGATCAGAACTCCTATCAATGCCATTATGGGCATGAATGAGATGATCCTTCGTGAAGAAGAGAATCAGGAGATTTATGGATATGCTTCCAGCGTACATGTGGCAGCTAATACATTACTGACGATTGTCAATGATATTCTGGATTTTTCCAAGATTGAATCAGGTAAAATGGAGATTATTCCTACGGAGTATGAGCTTGGCTCACTGATTAATGACAGCTACAATATGGTTGCAGAGAGACTGGAAAAGAAAGGGTTAGAATCAGAAGTATTGTGCGAAGAGACGCTGCCCAGGATTTTAAGGGGAGATGAAGTGCGCATCCGCCAGATATTCACCAATCTTCTTACAAATGCCGTGAAATATACAGAGACCGGGAAAGTGACCATAAATGTAAAGGGAACAATGCAGGGGGATTGCCTGCAGCTCATTTTGCAGGTAAAAGATACAGGAATTGGCATCAAGCCTGAGAATCTGGATAAGCTCTTCCATAAATTTGAACGATTGGATACATCCAGAAATTATAATATAGAAGGTACAGGACTTGGGCTTAGCATTACACATCAGCTGGTAGAACTGATGCATGGCTCCATTCAGGTACAGAGTGTATATGGAGAGGGCTCCTGCTTCACTGTTACATTACCGCAGACAATCGTGGACCATACTCCGATTGGCAGAATTAATGATTACCATGCTGTTTCCATGACCGGATATCGAGAAAGCTTCCGGGCGCCGCAGGGCAGGATTCTGGTTGTAGATGATGTGGAAATGAATCTGATGGTTATCCGTAATCTGTTGAAAAGGACACAGCTGCAGATTGATACGGCAATGAGTGGACAGCAGTGCCTGAATATGGTCAGACAAAAGGCATATGATGTGATTTTTATGGATCATATGATGCCTGAAATGGATGGGGTACAGACACTGGAACAGATGGAGGCAATGCCGGATTCCCTGAATAAAGACACGCCGGTTATTATGCTGACCGCCAATGCATTGACAGGAATGCGGGAAGAGTATCTTAAACTTGGTTTCAGAGATTATCTTGCCAAGCCGATACAGGGTAATCGGCTGGAGAAGCTTCTGATTAAGTATCTTCCGTCAGAGAAGGTATCCATACAGGAAGATGAGCCGGCACAGCTGCAGACACTAGACAAGGAAGCCGGCGCAGAATCTACAGGTGGTCTTATGCGGATCCTGTTAGTGGATGATGATACCATGAGTTTGTATCTGGCTGAGAAGTTCCTAAAGGAACAGGGATATGATGTAAAGAAAGCTGCTTCCGGGGCAGAAGCCTTAAAATATCTACAGGAGAATACTGTACAGCTTATTCTGTTGGATATGGAGATGCCACAGATGAATGGACAGGAGACCTTGGGGCGATTAAAGAGTAGTCCTGCAACTGCACAGATTCCGGTTATACTTCTGTCAGCTTCGGAGAATCTGGAAGAGGAAGCAGAGAGTTGGAAGAATCAGATTGTAGGTATAATTCATAAGCCATTTCTTCCGGCGGATTTCCTACAGGCTGTGGAAAAGGCGCTCAGACAGGACAAGAAGCTGGTTGACCGGCTGACTTTCCTTGATACAGAGTCTGGAATCCGGTATTGTGCGCAAAGTGAAGAAGTATATGAGAAAGTACTGCATTCCTATCTGGATTCAGACAAAACAGAAGAAATAGAGCAGTATTATCAGGATAAGGACTGGAAGAACTATCAGGTTCTGGTTCATGCCCTGAAGAGTAAATCCCTGTCTATCGGAGCAGAAGAGCCGGCAGAGGGCGCCAGAGCCCTGGAAGCTGCTGCCAGAGAAGGCAGGACAGATTATATTATGGAGCATCATGAGGAAGTTATGAACAGTTACCGCAATCTGCTGAATCTGCTAAGAAGGGAGCTGCAGTCGTAAATACTTAGCAATATTTGAACATTACATCACAATTTTTAAAGAGATAAACCCCCGGATTTTGCTTACAATGAACCTAAGGAAATGAAACAGTACATGTAACAAATATGGAGGGGTGACGAAATGGCAGATATTGCGAAGAAAGAATATCGAAATGTTTTTGCAGAATTGGGGATTCATCAGGCTGAGGTAGAAACACGCTTACAGGAAATCATCCGATTCTATTTCTATGGAGAAGAGCAGGAAAGAGTATACTACCCCGTAGGGGAAGATATGGCATATATTATGGACACAGGTAATCTGGATGTCAGAACAGAGGGCATGTCTTATGGAATGATGCTGTGTGTGCAGCTGGATATGAAGAAGGAATTTGACTGTCTCTGGAAGTGGGCGAAGACCTATATGTATATGGCAGAGGGTGAAAATGAAGGATATTTTGCCTGGTCCTGTGCCATAGATGGCACCAAGAATGCCTATGGTCCTGCCCCGGATGGAGAAGAATTCTTTGCCATGGCTCTGTTCTTTGCATCCCATAGATGGGGAGATGGAGAGGGAATCTATGCCTACGAGAAGGAAGCCAGGGCAATCCTGAGAGCCTGCTTACATAAGGGAAGTGAGGGAAGGCAGGGAGCACCCATGTGGAATTTGCAGAATCATCAGATTCTGTTCGTACCTGGTATTGATTTTACAGATCCTTCTTATCATTTGCCACATTTCTATGAACTGTTCAGTAAGTGGGCGGATGAGGAAGACCGGGATTTCTGGGCGCAGGCAGCAGTGGCAAGCCGTAAATATCTGGTGCAGGCATGCTCGCCCATCACAGGTATGTCCGCAGAATATGCAGAGTTTGATGGTAGTCCTATGAGCAGAAAGCTTGGCTGGTCCAATGACAGACATGACTGGTTCTATAGTGATTCTTACCGCACAGTAGCCAATATCGGTCTGGATTATGAATGGTTCGGTATTGATGAAGGACAATGTGCTGCGGTAGACAGATTACAGGAATTTCTGCTGGAAGATGCCAGAAGAAATCAGTTTCACACCTATGAAATCAATGGTACCGTGGCACAAAGCGATGTACTGCATCCTGTAGCCATTATTGCTACAGTAGCGCAGGGGTCTCTGGCTGCCAACAATCCATTTATGAATGAATGGATAGAGCGTTTCTGGAACACACCCATGCGCACCGGAGTGAGAAGATATTATGATAATTGCCTGTATTTCTTTGCATTTCTTGCTTTAAGCGGCAAATACCGTATTTGGTAAAAGGCAGGGTGAGGCAGCAACGATACTTGAAATGTTGCGGAACGGTTGTTATACTGTAACTATTCAGAAGCTTGTAAATAAGGTCTGGATAGTTACAGTTTTTTTGCGTATAAGGAGGCATCAGAAGTGGATCTCTTTGAATATATGAAACAGACCAACCTTGAGAAAGAAGCACCTCTTGCAGCAAGACTCAGACCCACTACACTGGATGAAGTAGTAGGTCAGTCACACATCATTGGAAAAGACAAGCTGCTGTACCGTGCGATCAAGGCGGATAAATTAAGCTCTATTATCTTCTATGGACCGCCGGGAACAGGGAAGACGACACTTGCCAAGGTCATTGCAAATACAACAAGTGCAGAATTTACCCAGATCAATGCTACCATAGCCGGTAAGAAGGATATGGAAGAGGTCATTCAGAAGGCAAAAGACACCATGGCTATGTATGGCAAGCGTACCATACTCTTTATTGATGAGATACACCGTTTTAACAAAAGCCAGCAGGATTATCTGTTGCCTTTTGTAGAAGATGGAACGATCATTCTCATAGGAGCTACTACAGAGAACCCCTATTTTGAAGTGAATGGCGCTTTGATATCACGTTCTGTTATTTTTGAACTGAAACCTCTGGATAAGGAAGATATCAAACAACTGATTCATCGTGCGGTCTATGATAAAGAGAAAGGCATGGGAGCCTTTGATGCTGTAATAGATGAGGATGCACTGGAATTTCTGGCGGATCTGTCAGGGGGAGACGCAAGACATGCATTGAATGCCATAGAGCTTGGTGTTATGACCACAGACAGAAGTGAGGATGGTAAGATCCATATTACATTGGAAGTAGCACAGGAGTGTATACAGAAGCGGCGCGTACTTTATGATAAGAACGGAGATAATCACTATGATACGATTTCTGCTTTTATTAAGAGCATGCGTGGATCAGATCCTGATGCAGCGGTCTATTATCTGGCAAAGATGCTATATGCCGGCGAAGAAGTGGCTTTCATAGCCAGACGTATCATGATATGTGCTTCTGAGGATGTGGGGAATGCAGATCCGCGGGCACTGACCGTTGCCGTATCGGCAGCACAGGCTGTAGAGCGCATCGGCATGCCGGAGGCACAGATTATTCTGTCACAGGCAGCAACTTATGTGGCATGTGCACCTAAGAGTAATTCAGCCTGCAATGCTATCTTTGCAGCCAACGAAGAAGTAAGAAGAAGCGGAAATCTGCCAATACCTGCGCATCTACAGGATGCACATTATAAAGGAGCAGCGAAATTGGGACACGGGACAGGATATAAATATGCACATGATTATCCGAATCATTATGTGGAACAGCAGTATTTACCATATGAATTGACGGGCAAGAAATATTATGAGCCGTCCTGGAATGGCTATGAAGCCAAGATTCGTGAGCATATGAAACGGATCAAGGACGAGGCGAAGCAAAAGGAAGATTAAGAAAATGCAGGAGCTGATTAAAACAGCTCCTGCATTAGATATTTATAGATACTCTGATTTTTCTTCTGCCAACTGTCACAGATTGAGGCTGCCATATCTTCCGTTGGGACAGACAGCTTGATATTGACCAGTTCTACATCTTTTTCACGGGCAATCAATTGAGCCTCGAATTCACCGGAAGTAGCCTTATAGTAGGTTGAGGTGATGGAGGCTTCATTTTTTAATTCCAGATGTTTCTCATCCAGAAAGGCATCAATATCTGCAATGATGGCTTCCCCGATACGATTACCGAAGTAAGAGAGTGTATTGCGTCCCTCATCTGTAATGGAGAAATAAGTCCGGTTCATCGTAGTGTCAGCTTTGATCAGTTCTGTATCCTGCAGATCGGAGATGACTTCCTGTAATGTCAGAAAGTTCGTATATTCTTTTTCAAGGATGAATTCACTGATCTGTGCGTAGGTCAGCTTGAATTTCACTTTATTGAGCATGTAAAGAACGATGAGCTTATAGAGTGTCAATGGATCTTGTGTCATGAATATCACGTCCCTTTCATTGATTAGTTGATTCGTAATATCTGCCCTGCCAGGAATCCCGCAGCCGCAGCTGTTGATGGAGTGTATTGAGTACATGACGTTTATTCAGACTCCATGCAGGTGCAAGCAGCAGCTCCTTTGGCCCATCACCGGTTACACGGTGAATAACGATGTCAGGTGACAGAACCTCCAGACAGGTAATTACAATATCAATATACTCCTCCAGAGACAGAATATCAAAAGTTTTTTGCTCATAGAGGGCAGCCAGATCTGTATTCTTCAATACATGAAGAAGCTGTAGTTTGATACCGTCTATATGGCAGGAATTCAGATAGTTACAGGTCTTTATCATCATTTCTTTCGATTCATGGGGAAGCCCCAGGATGACATGGACAATAACAGGAACCGAGATTGCATGAAGACGGTTTAGTGCTTCTTCAAATGTACTAAGAGGATAGCCTCTGCGTATAAATCTTGCAGTCTCTTCGTGCATCGTCTGTAAACCCAGTTCAACCCAGATAAATTTATCAGGATAGGAGTCTTTTAACGAACTTAACAGGGCTATCACATCATCGCCCAGACAATCCGGTCTTGTGGCAATGGAGATACCGACTACATCTGGTTCTTCCAGCGCCTCGGTATAGAGGCTGCGCAGCCGCCCGGTGGGGGCATAGGTGTTCGTATAGGATTGAAAGTATGCAATGAAACGATTGCCTGTTTTTTTCGTGTGGAAATAGGAAAGACCTTCCAGAAGCTGCTGGCGTATGGAGTACTCCCCGCAGGCAGAGGTAGCAGGACTTGCAAAGTCCCCACTGCCGCCCACACTGCAGAATATGCATCCACCTGTCCCAAGCGTGCCATCACGGTTAGGACAGGTCATACCTGCATCCAGGGCTATTTTATAGATTTTCTCACCATATTGGTGTTTTAATTCATAATCGAGAGAATGATAGGGCTTGTCTCCCCAGCGTAAAGGATTCATCTTAGCGTCTGATGTGGGATTTAACAGCTTCAGCTACCAGCTCGGCAACCTTGGGGTTAAATGCTTCCGGCATAATGTTGTATTCGTTCAGTTCATCATCAGGAACCAGACCGGCAATGGCATTGGCAGCAGCAAGCTTCATCTCTTCTGTAATCTGTGTGGCACGTCCTTCCAGGGCACCCTTGAAGATACCTGGGAAAGCGACAACGTTATTGACCTGATTCGGGAAGTCGCTTCTGCCGGTTCCTACGACTTTTGCACCGGCAGCCTTGGCAACATCCGGCATAATCTCAGGAACAGGGTTAGCCATAGCGAACAGAATAGAGTCTTTTGCCATGGAAGCTACCATTTCAGGAGTTACGATATTAGGAGCAGATACACCTACGAAGATATCAGCGCCTTTTAATGCATCAGCAAGGGAACCTGTCTCATGGTTGGGATTGGTGATCTTTGCCATCTTTTCCTGCATCCAGTTAAGCCCCTGTGTTGTGGTATCTACGATACCTACCTTGTCACACATGATGACATTGGTGAAGCCATAAGTCAGAAGAAGTCTTGTGATAGCGACACCGGCACTTCCTGCACCATTTACAACGACCTTGCAGTTTTCTTTCTGCTTGCCGACAACCTTCAGTGCATTGATAATACCTGCAAGAACAACGATTGCAGTACCATGCTGGTCATCATGGAAAACAGGAATATCCAGAATTTCCTTTAATCTCTCTTCGATTTCAAAACAGCGTGGAGCTGAGATATCTTCCAGATTGATTCCGCCGTAAGCAGGCGCAAGCCAGGTAACAGCCTTGATGATTTCTTCTGTATCCTGTGTATCCAGGCAGATGGGTACCGCATTGACTCCACCAAATTCCTTGAACAGAACGGCTTTGCCTTCCATGACGGGCATAGCGGCATAAGGTCCGATGTTGCCAAGTCCCAGAACGGCACTGCCATCAGATACAACGGCAACAGTATTTGCCTTCATCGTATATTTGTAGGCAGCTTCCTTATCCTGGGCGATTACCTTACAAGGCTCTGCAACGCCGGGGGTATAGGCAAGAGATAAGTCCTCTCTTGATTTTACGGGAGTTTTGGAGACAGTTTCCAGCTTTCCGTTCCATTTTTCATGAAGTTCCAGTGCTTTTTCCTGAATAGTCATAAGTACACATCTCCTAGTATTTTAAATTTTTAACTTCATTATAATGTAAGAAACAGGTCTTAGCAATAAATTCTTCTTCCTATTTTAGAAAAAGTGCGCTATAATAGGTAAGGCAGCACATTCTGCTGCGTCACATGAACATATTACACAAATGTCGTATATATGTATCTGAAAAATACAGCATATCCAAAGAAAGAATAAGTAACAACCCCAATTATAAAAGGCAGAAGATATTCATAATGGAACGTATATAGATATGGAGGAAGGTATGAGAGAAAAATACGAATCTCTTGCATTGGCTGATTTACGTGCAATCGCCAAAAACAGAGGCATTAAGGGAACCAGCGGGCTGAAGAAGGCGCAGTTGGTGGAACTGATGCTTGCTGAAGATGAAAAGGACAAGGCTGCCGGCAAGGATGTAGAGCCAAGACCAGTGTTACGTGCGCCGGGAGAAGCCAGGGAAGAACGCCCCGAAGAGAAATTCCCCACAGAACTGGACAGCGGTATGGCTGCAAACGGCATTCTGGAAGTCATGCCGGACGGATTTGGTTTTATCCGCTGTGAGAACTTCCTGCCCGGTGAAAATGACGTTTATGTAGCGCCTAGTCAGATCCGCCGCTTTAATCTCAAGACAGGCGATGTTATTGTAGGAAATACCAGAGTAAAGACACAGAATGAGAAGTTCAGTGCATTATTATATGTGAAGAAGGTCAACGGATTACCACCTGAGCTTGCATGTAAACGCCGCAATTTTGAGGACATGACTCCGATTTTCCCAAATGAAAGAATCAGACTGGAGACAGCAGGGGCGAGTGTTGCCATGCGAATCATGGATCTGATGAGCCCTGTGGGAAAAGGCCAGCGTGGTATGATCGTGTCACCGCCAAAGGCTGGTAAAACAACACTGTTAAAGGAAGTTGCCCAGTCCATCAAGAAGAATTCACCGGAGATGCATCTGATCATTCTGCTGATTGATGAGCGTCCAGAGGAAGTAACAGATATCCGTGAAGCAATAGAAGGACCGAATGTAGAAGTTATTTATTCCACTTTTGATGAATTGCCGGAGCATCATAAACGTGTATCCGAAATGGTCATAGAGCGTGCCAAGAGACTGGTAGAACATAAGAAAGACGTATGTATCCTTCTGGACAGCATTACCAGACTGACAAGAGCCTATAACCTGACTGTGCCACCCAGCGGAAGAACACTTTCCGGTGGTCTTGATCCGGCAGCTCTGCATATGCCCAAGAGATTCTTCGGTGCAGCCAGAAATATGCGGGAAGGCGGCAGCCTTACCATTCTTGCAACAGCATTGGTAGACACTGGCTCCAAGATGGATGATGTGGTATACGAAGAGTTCAAGGGAACAGGTAATATGGAAATGGTACTGGATCGCAGACTTTCCGAGAGAAGAGTGTTCCCTGCCATTGATATTCCCAAATCCGGTACGAGACGTGAAGATCTGTTGTTGACACCGGATGAACTGGAGGCAATTAATATTATCCGAAGAGCCCTCAATGGACTGAAACCGGAAGAGGCAGTAGATAAGATACTTGACCTTTTCTCCAAGACCAAAGACAACATGGAATTCGTCAATACTGTAAAGAAGATGAAATTCATATAAAAAAGACTTGCATATCATAAAAAGCTATGTTATACTGAGTAAGCTGTTTATGAGAACATAAGTAAATGAAAAAGAAGATTTTATCTATAGAGAGGTGAAAAACATGAGAGAAGGAATCCATCCTAATTACTATCAGGCAACTGTTACATGCAACTGCGGTAACACATTCGTAACAGGATCTACAAAGCCTGAAATCCACGTTGAAGTTTGTTCAAAATGCCATTCATTCTACACAGGTCAGCAGAAGGCTGCATCAGCTCGTGGACGTATTGATAAGTTCAATAAGAAGTACGGCGTAGAAAGCAAATAAGAAACGTTCAGAAGGTTGAGGTAAGATTTTATCTCAACCTTATTTTTAGTTCATAGGATATGTGACAGACTCGGAGGACTATATGGCTAAGAAGAAACAGACACATTATTCCGGTATCGGCGGACAGGCTGTATTGGAAGGTGTGATGATGAAGAATAGAGATAAATATGCAGTGGCTGTACGCAAGCCCAACGGTGAGATCGATGTAGAAGTCGAGGAATACAAGGGCGTATGCGGAGATAAGAAGTTTGCGAAGCTGCCGTTTATCCGTGGTGTATTTGCTTTTATTGATTCCCTGATACTGGGAATGAAGGTAACGACTTATTCTGCTTCCTTCTATGAGGAAGAGGATGAGAAGCCAAGTAAGACAGAAGAGAAGCTGGAGAAGCTTCTGGGTAACAAGGCAGATGATATCATGATGACTTTTACCGTGATTTTATCCGTAATCATTGCAGTGGCACTGTTCATGCTCCTGCCCCTTTTCCTTTCAGATCTGCTTGGTAAATACATCCGCAATGCCAGCGTGATTGCAATTATCGAGGGAATAATCAGAATACTGATTTTCATTGCGTACATCGCTGGAATCTCTCTTATGAAAGATATTAAAAGGCTCTATATGTATCATGGGGCAGAACATAAATGTATCAACTGTATTGAAAAAGGCAGGCCACTTACGGTAAAAGACGTAAAGCGAAGCTCCAGACAGCATAAGCGCTGTGGAACAAGCTTCCTGCTATTCGTTGTTCTGGTGAGTGTCATTGTATTCTTCTTTATCAGAGTGGATAATATGGCACTGAAACTGGTTCTGCGTATTGCGCTGGTTCCTGTCATTGCAGGTATTTCCTACGAGATTATCCGTCTGGCAGGCAGAAGTGATAATATTGTTGTAAGAATCATATCCGCCCCCGGTTTGTGGATGCAGAAGCTTACGACCAAAGAGCCGGATGAGGATATGATCGAAGTAGCAATTGCTTCTGTAGAAGCAGTCTTTGACTGGAAGGCATACTTAAAAGAGACCTTCGGATACGAAGTAGATGACAGCTGGATGCAGGATACAACTGCGGCAGAAGAGCCTTAGCAGGGTTATGAATATGACATACAGAGAATTATATGAATATGGAAAGAAGCAGCTGGAAGATGCAGGAATTGAAGAGGCTGCACTGGATGCCAGACTGCTTCTGGAATATATTTGCCATACAGACAGGAATGCGTTGCTGGTTCATGGAGACAGTGTGCGAAATGATCTGGAAGAACAGTTCTATCGTACAGTAATAGAGAGAAGAGCACAGAGAATCCCCCTGCAGCACATTACAGGTGAGCAGGAATTCATGGGGCTTACTTTTAAGGTGAATGAGCATGTACTGATTCCAAGACAGGATACAGAGATTCTGGTGGAAGAGGCAATGAGATATCTTAGTGATGGTACGCGCATACTGGATATCTGTACCGGCTCCGGATGCATTTTGCTGAGCCTGTTAAAATACAGCAATGAATGTGAAGGCATGGGCGTGGACATTTCAGAAGATGCACTGGCAGTTGCAAGAGAGAATGCCGGCAGACTTGGGATTCAGGCAGATTTCAGACAGAGCGACCTCTTAGAGAAGGTAGAAGGCAGGTTCGATATGATCGTATCGAATCCACCCTATATTGAGACTGACGTGATAGAGACTCTGATGCCTGAGGTCAGGGAACATGAGCCGATGATCGCTCTGGATGGCAAGGCTGATGGGCTGTATTTTTACAGGAAAATAATAGAGCAGTGTCCGGCATATATGACTCGTGGTGCGAGACTGTTCTTTGAAATAGGTTATGACCAGGGCGAAGCAGTAAAAGAACTCATGATACAGAGGGGCTTTATTGAAGTAGAAGTGATACAGGACTACGCGAAGCTGGATCGAGTCGTAACCGGTTGCTGGAATATGGCATAAATATAGATACGCACATAGCAGACCAGTGTCTGTGCAGGTGATTGACAAGGTTAATATTTGGAAAGGCATGGTAATAGAGATGTTTGATAAGTTAGATGATTTGATTGCCCGTTATGAAGAAATCATGAACGAGCTTCATGAGCCTACAGTAGCAGATAATCAGGCAAGATTCCGCTCTCTGATGAAAGAGCAGAGCAACCTGCAGCCTATTGTAGAAGCTTATACAGAATATAAGAAATGCAAAGAGACCGTAGAAGATTCCCTCTCTATGCTGGAATCTGAAAATGACGAAGAAATGCGTGAAATGCTCAAGGAAGAACTCAATGATGCCAAGAAGCGCATTGAAGAATTAGAGCAGCAGTTAAAGATTCTTCTTCTGCCTAAGGACCCTAACGATGATAAGAACGTAATCGTGGAGATCCGTGCAGGCGCAGGCGGAGACGAAGCAGCATTGTTCGCAGCAGAAATCTACCGTATGTATGTACATTATGCAGAGAGCCGCCGTTGGAAGGTGGAGACTATGGAAGTCGAGGAAATCGGTATTGGTGGTATGAAGAGCGTTACATTCATGATCAGTGGACAGGGCGCATATTCCGTAATGAAGTACGAATCCGGTGTACACCGTGTACAGCGTGTTCCTGAGACAGAGTCCGGTGGACGTATCCATACTTCTACAATCAGCGTAGCCGTTATGCCGGAAGTTGATGAAGACATTGACATTAAGATTGAAGATAAGGATATCCGTATTGATGTAATGCGTGCATCCGGTAATGGTGGACAGTGTGTCAACACCACAGACTCCGCTGTACGACTGACTCACTACCCTACAGGTATTGTGGTATACAGCCAGACTGAGAAATCCCAGTTACAGAATAAGGCTAAGGCTTTCGCCCTTCTGCGTGCCAAGCTGTATGATATCGAGCAGCAGCAGAGACATGATGCAGAAGCAGAGATGCGTAGAAGCCAGATTGGTACAGGCGATCGTTCTGAGAAGATCAGAACCTATAATTTCCCTCAGGGACGTGTTACTGACCACAGAATCAACCTGACCCTGTATAAGCTGGATAAGATTATGAATGGTGATATCCAGGAAATCATTGATGCCTGCATCGCAGCCGACCAGGCAGCTAAACTGGCGAAGATGAATGAGAACTAAACTGTATAGAAATATAAGAGAAACGGTCATGGCAGTGTGATATGTGCCCTCTTTACTGGACAACCAGTAAGGAGGGTATTTTTGTGCGCTATAGTCAAGAAATTATGCTATAAAGCTCATGTGGTAATCTTTTTTTATATGATTTTGGTAAATAAGAAGATTGAAAAAGGACATAATTGTGGTATAATTAGACCATAAATAGAGGAGGTATCTATTATGCCACATATAATTCCAATTAAAGATTTGAAAAATACATCAGAGATATCTGATATGTGCCACAAGACAGAGGAACCAATTTATGTTACTAAAAATGGATATGGCGATATGGTAATTATGAGTATGGAGACTTATGAGTCAACCATGAAACATATTGCCATGTATAGAGATATAGAGATATCTGAAAAGCAGATAGATAAGGGAAGGTGATAAGATTGAGCAAAAATTTGACGACTTCAAAACTGGATAGGCAAAATATTCTTAATAATGAAAAGGCTTTGGTAGAAATTCAGAATCAGACAGGAATTCAGGGAATAAAGTTTGAGAATAAAGTTTATTTTACAAAAACTATGTTATCTACATATTTTGAGGTGGATATAAGAACAATTGAAAGATATGTCAGTGATAATGTAGATGAACTTTCATCTAATGGTTATGAAATAATTAAAGGAAAGCGATTGAAAAACTTCATTGATGAAATTGAAAAGTTGGATGTTCCCGACATTAATGTCGGGAACATCAGTAATCGAACGTCTCAATTAGCCATTTTTGATTTTCGATCTTTTTTAGATTTGGCAATGATGTTAGTAGAAAGTCAGCCGGCAAAAAGTTTGCGGCAGATAATGTTAGATATTGTAATAGATTTTATTAATCAAAAAGCTGGTGGTGGAACTAAATACATTAATCAAAGAGATAGCGAATTTTTGGGTGCTTTTTTACAGGAAGAAAATTATAGAAGAGAATTTACAGATGCTTTAAGAGATTATGTGGACATGGGCAATGCTAAATATGGAATTTATACAGATAAGATATATCAAAGTATTTTTAGAGAAAAAGCGAAGGAATATCGCCAGATTTTAAAGCTTTCTGATAATGAAAAAGTGAGAGATACCTTTTATTCAGAAATTCTTACACTTATAGCATCATATGAATGCGGATTAGCAGATATGATAAAACAACAGTCAGAGAGTCTTGGTCATAAGTTGAATAATTGGGAGATGGCTGATTTATTTAAAGCATTTGAATCACTGCCTTTGTGGAAACCATTAATTATACAAGCAAGAACTAAAATGGCAAGTCGAGATATGGCATTAAGAGAGGCATTCCATTATCAATTAGAAGAATATATAAAGCCATTGTCTGGTGAAGAATATGAAAAATTCTTAGGAGCGGCAGGAGATGAACTTGAAAAATTAATGGCAGAAAACAAAGATGTATTAAGAAGATTAAAGGAGAGTGAATAATGTCAAATTACATATATATCACTCCCGAACAGGCAAGGATAACGCATGAGAAAACGATTGAATATAGTGGAGGTGGAACGCTTGAAGAACTCGACTTCGGACGGTTAGAAAGTGTTTTATACAACATACAAAATGATGAATGGTATCCTAGATTTGTAGATAAGTTGACCCATTTGTTTTTCTGCACATGCCAATTCCATTGTTTTGCAGATGGAAATAAAAGACTGGCAATTACACTGTCAACACTTTTTTTGCTTTTAAATGGTTATATGTCAATAGCCGCTACATTTTTGCAAAAAACAGAAAATATTAGCTTGAATGTAGCAGCAAGTAAAATAGATAAAGAATTATTACATAAAATTATGGAAGCAATAATGAATGAAACATTTGATACGGATGAAGAATTAAAGTTAGAAATTTACAATGCTATCAATTAAAATAAATTTATGATGATGAAGACGTATCAAGCTTTGATTGAAAAATAGGAAGATGAGAATATGAAGTGGATTTTAACTAAGAGGGAGTATCAATGAGTTACAAGGCAATGGATGGAACCAGACAGTGGGATGGAAGCAAGAAAGTACCAGAAGAGAGAATGGCAGTCAAGATGCAGAGCTTTGCGCGGACGGGAATAACGCCGGACATTGCAGGGGCAGACCTGTCCTATGCGTTAAAGCTGCAATATGACAGATGGAAGGCAAAGGGATTAAGGACTACCATGGAAATCACTCCGGCTGAATACACAATGCCACAGTCACGTTCAAAGAATACATTCTGGAGTGATGAGAAGTATTCACATGAGAGAAGAATTCACATGGCAAATTTATCACAGAAATACTATAAAGGTGATAAATGCATAGATACACAGGAAAGCCAGATTGCAATCAATGCAATCGTAACGGATACGACAGTAGAGACCAGTGCAGTAGAAAGTGACTATTATTGCTGTCCATCCTGCGGTGCTATCAGCAGAATTAAGGAATTAATGACAGGATGTCCGTATTGTCAGACCAAATTTCAGATATCGGATTTGTTCCCTAAGGTTACGAACTTCTATTTTTATGATGATGATTCCTCACAGGTTAAGAAAATAAAGAATATAGGGATCGCAGCAGGTATACTTATTTTCATTTTGGCTGTAATCTACAGCATGATGAATGTAGAACATTTTAATGTAATGAATATCGTGGGAGCAGTGGCAGGTGGAGCCTTTGGAGGATATGCAGTATTTGCATTTTCTACAATAGGATATGGAATCTGTAAGGGAATGCAAGGTGTTGGTGAAGTTGTCGGCTCCAGGAAAGCAGAAAGAAAAATAGAAAAGAAATTGAAATCCTTAGATAGTACCTTCTCCTATAAATTATTTGAAGGACAACTTATTTCATTCCTGAAAATGACACTTTTTTCAGATGATACACGTAATCTTGCTTGCTTTGAAGGTACTTATGTCCCTGAAAAATACAAGGATTTAATAGATATGAACTATCATGGAACAGTAGCCTTGAAAAGCATGGAAACAACTGGTAATATTGTAAAACTTAATATGAAAGTGTTCCTTCGTAACACGTATTGTATAAATAACAAAATCAAAATAAAAGATGAAGAAATCCCAATCCAGGTGGCGAAGAATATCTCTACCCCTACCAAAGCCGGATTTTCCATCAGACGATCCCAATGCAAGAATTGTGGAGGCAGCTTCGATGCCACCCATCAAAGGATTTGCCCTTACTGTCAGACAGTGTATGATATGAAAGATGAAGACTGGGTAATAATCAATATAGGAGAATAAAAGTTCCTGTATTCCTTAAAGTGGACATTGTCCATTTTGTATGCTATACTCTCTTTTGTATAAATATTCAGAATCGAGGTATAACATGAACATAACAAAGAGAAGAATGTTCCCTGCACTTCTTACAATATTGTTATTCGCAACACTATTGGCAGGATGTGCAGGCAAGCAGTCAGATGCAGGACAAAATGATGCATCACAGAAAGAGATTACCTGTGCAGCGGATCTGGAGGGGGCAAGAATCGGTGTACAGCTTGGAACAACTGGTGATATCTACGTATCGGACTATGAAGGCGATGAAGCAGGAACCAAAATCGAGCGTTATAACAAGGGTGCAGATGCTATTCAGGCATTGAAACTCGGCAAGATTGACTGCGTAGTCATAGACGAGCAGCCAGGCTTACAGTTTGTGAAGCAGAACAGTAACATTCGTATTATTGATGAAGAATTTACATTGGAAGACTATGCCTTTTGCGTAGCCAAGGAAAATACAGAGCTGCTGGACAATATCAATGGTGCACTGGAGAAGTTAAAAGCTGATGGCACAATTGACAGTATTGTGAAAAATTATATCGGTACAGAGGAAGAAGTAGGGCAGTATCCATATGTCAGCAAGGAAGTAGAGAGAAATAACGGGACACTGATCATTGGAACCAATGCGGAGTTTCCACCCTATGAATATTATGACAACAATCAGGTAACGGGTATTGATATCGACATTATGCGTGCAATTAGTGATGAATTGGGTATGGATATCCAGGTAGAGGATATGGCTTTTGACTCTATTATTGCAGCAATCACATCGGGCAAGGTCAATGTCGGTGCATCAGGCTTCACAGTAACGGAAGAACGTAAGAAGAACATTAACTTTACAGATACCTACATTACGACTAAACAGGTCATTATTGTAAAGGGTGACAGCGATACACAGAAGGCAAGTATCGGGGAGAAATTCTACGATAACTTTATCAAAGACAGCCGTTATATGTATATTGTAAAGGGTCTTGGCAATACGCTTCTCATTACATTGCTGGCTGTTACGATTGGTATTATCCTTGGGTTCATTATCGCAATCATCAGAACAGGCTATGACAGGAATGGTGAACTGCCGATATTGAATGCCATTTGCAAGGTATATTTGACAGTTATGCGTGGTACGCCTGTTATGATTCAGTTGTTGATTATTTACTATGTCATTCTGGCATCAGCAACGAATAAGATCATGGTTGCGGCTATCGCATTTGGACTGAACTCCGCAGCATATGTTGCAGAAATTGTCCGTTCCGGTATCATGTCAGTGGACATTGGACAGTTCGAGGCGGGCAGAAGCTTAGGTCTGAATTATCAGCAGACTATGCAGTCTATCGTTCTGCCTCAGGCGATCAAGAATATACTTCCGGCATTGCTCAACGAAGTTATCAGCCTTTTGAAGGAGACTTCTATCAGTGGTTATATCGGATTGATGGATCTGACCAAAGGTGGAGATATCATCAGAAGTAATACATACGAGGCATTTCTGCCACTGATTGCAGTTGCAATCATCTATCTGGCGTTAGTTATGCTGTTGAGTTTCCTGGCAGGCAGACTGGAGAGGAGGTTACGGAACAATGAACGATAATGTGATTCTGGAAGTAAAAGACTTACATAAATATTATGAGAAACAGGAAGTATTAAAAGGAATCAGCACCACAATACGAAAAGGTGATGTCATTGCCATTATTGGACCGTCTGGGTGTGGTAAATCTACTTTCCTGCGTTCTTTGAATCTTCTTGAAGTACCGACTAAGGGACAGATTCTCTTTGAGGGAACAGATATAACGGATAAAAAGACAGACATTAACCAGATGCGCCGTAAGATAGGTATGGTATTTCAGCAGTTCAACCTGTTCCCTAATATGACCATTCGCGAGAATATCATGTTGGCGCCTGTGAAGCTGAAACTGATGACCAAAGAACAGGCATCTGCCAAGGCAGAGGAGCTGCTTGCAAGGATTGGATTGGCTGATAAGGCAGAGGCATACCCTGCACAGCTTTCCGGTGGTCAGAAGCAGCGTATCGCTATTGTGCGTTCACTGGCTATGAATCCTGATGTGATCCTGTTCGATGAACCAACCTCAGCTCTTGATCCGGAGATGGTTGGAGAGGTATTACAGGTAATGAAGGAGCTGGCAAGCACAGGGATGACGATGGTAGTTGTGACACATGAAATGGGATTTGCCAGAGAAGTTGCGAACCGTGTCATGTTTATCAACGAAGGTGTCATTGCAGAGGAAGGAACACCACAGGAGATCTTCAGTGCGCCCAAGAGCCAGAGATTACAGGAATTTTTATCCAGGGTGTTGTAATGATATATTTTCCGGTGAAATATACAGGATTAAAAGAACGTGGTGTAAAGGGCTGCGTTCTTTTGATTTTGTGGTACTAAATGTCATTGTATATCTAAAAGCTATCTCAGAATACTTTATTTAGAAGACACGGAGAGGGTAATGATGAAAAAAGTTGTTGCATATTAGCCGCAGTGATTGTGATAGTCTGTGCAGTTTGTTTTGGAAGATGGGGGCAGGAAAATTCTGATCTTTCTTTTCAGTTTGAGAAAACGGTTTATACGTATAAAGATGAATATTGCAGCGTGGAAGATCTTGTATATCTGCAGATGGTGGGAAGCAGGAATAAGGAAAAGGAAAGAAAAATCAATCAACTGCTTGAAGACGATAGAAAAAAAGTGTTGGAACTGGCAATTCCTGATCCTGATGAGGAGCTGTCTTTTCACTTGCTGTATGTTCTGAAAAAAATAAAAATTTGGTTTAGCAGTAGATGTAGAGACATTGAAATTTATAATTTGTGGTGATGTATTAATTATGGAAAAATGGTTCGTATTTTAAATTAGAACGTGTTGGACAAGTTCAGATGTCAGATGGATTCGAAGGATAGCATGTCAGTTGGATTTTTACATAAGCGTCATTATGTTGTCAGGATGTCAGGCATCGGAAAAATGCTGCGGTTATTGATGATAAAGATGAGAATGTTATACAGGTTTGTGAAACAGAATATGTAGCTGAATGCTTACGCCAGAAGAGGATATGAATGGAGACGGATTAAAAGATATAAAAGTAGGTACTACATTCGCACAAGAGAAGACGGAACCTATGTTTGAAGCATTTCTCTATCAGGAAGAAAGTGGGCTGTTTTATCTTGAATCATACAGGGCACTTGTAGACTAGACAGGTAGTGCTGACAGATTAGCAGTATGGGAGGGATAGATAATAATGAAAAAAAATATTTCATGCATCAGTATATCAGTACTGTTATTGGGACTTGCGTGGAGCTGTGCGAAAGCGGAAACCTTAGATTTTGAAAGAAGCAGACAGTCGGAAGAAAAGATTAAAACAGAGGAAAGCAGAGCAGGAGAAAACAAAACAAATCATACAAACGAACAGGACAGCAGAAACCTATGTGAGTCGGTAAAGAAAGTTGATTTCTCATCAAAAGAATATCCGATTAATTGGGAGATTTATACAGATCAGGTGGAACAGGCATATAAAGAGAACTTTTATAGGATTATTACAAATCAGATACCATTGGAGTATGGGGAAGAAGAGGCTGTCTATTTTCGGGATCATCTACGAGGGATAGCGGATTTAGATGACATGGAGTTTATAGAACAATTTGTAAAAAAAGCGAGATATCGTTTTATTGATTGTGATGGGGATGGACTTCCAGAATTGCTAATGGACATTGGAATAAATGGTTTCTGCATATTAAAGTATCTTATGGAAGAACAAAAAGTAGAGGTTTATCACTGGCTGGACGAATATGAAGAACTTCTTGGTTCGGATCAGATAGGGTATTGTAATTCTACAAGTGCAAATAATACCCGATATGGATATAAAACATTGAATAGGACAGGAGAAGTGGAAAATGAAATTTATTTTACTGTTTATTATGGTGAGACTGGAATAGAATATGAGATTTTTATATTTGGAGATGAAAGTATGAGCGGGCATTTGAATCAGGAACAATGGGATGAAGTGACAAAAGACTTTTTTACAATGCTTGACCGACCTGTTACTATGGTAACGTATGAGGAGGCTTTCGGGAAAAATTTTATTGGAACAGAAGCGCTGCATGGAAATACTGATGAGGCAATGAGGGCATATGATGAATTTTTGTCAGGAGAGAGAGCGTTGGAAAATTCTGGTGGAAGAACAATAGCAGATATGGATGATGGAAGTATGAAGTATCTGACGTGTGACATAAATGGAGATCATATACCGGAGTTACATATTCAGACATCGGGAGATTATTATATTCTTGCATATCAAAATAGTGTGCTGTTTGTTTTGTTTCATGAACAGGTGGAAGAAGCATTAAAATGTTATGGTGTTTGTAAAAATGGCGAGATTGTGTATAGATATACGAAAGAAAATAAGGAAAGTTATTCCTTTTATAAATTTGAGTTTTCTGGAAATGCGTTTAAAACAATTGGATTTTACAGGAATGACAGTAATGGAAATGGTGTATATGATGAGAATGATGAGTATGAATGTAATGAAGATATTTGCACGTTTGAGCAGTGGATTAGCAGTGCAGAAGGATATTTCAGTATCAATAAAAATGGGGATGTGCAGATTTTGGATATGATGGAATGGAAAGATTACGATGAATCAAGGAAAAGGTAGGAAAAAGTATGTTTGTGGAATAGCGGGTATTTTGATCGTAAGTTTAATTGCTTTTTATGTAGTCTTAAACGGTACGGAGAACAATCAGACTTCACAAGTGAAGAATGAGATATACACTCTTGAAAGGGAAGGTTTTGAAATGACAGAGGAAGAAGCGGCAAAGGCTGTTTTTGATTACATGTATTCAGATTGTGACTATGATTATGACGCAAAGGTTATTTCTACTATGCTGCAGGGACAAATGGTATATTTATACCAAACGCAGGAAAAAAGTGACTTGCAGTATGAAATGTTACAGAGCAAAGATAGGACAGAAGATGGGCAATATTATGTCTTTGCACACGATACACGTTATGTAACAGATGCCCTTTCGCAGGGCTTCTATGATGAATATCACACGGATTACGCAGTTAATAGGAAGACAGGCGAAGTTCTTCGGGAGTCTCAATGGATAGAGACTGAGGCAGGTTATAAATTGCTTTATAGTGAAGCATATGAAAAGGCGGTTAATCAGTTATATTTTAATGAGGATGTTTCAGATGGAAAGATGCCAGAGGAACAAGCTGCAAGAGCTCTTTTTTATTATATGTATTCGGATGAGGGGGATTATGATTCAATAGTTGTAAGAACATATAAACAGGAACAGTCGGTATATGTATATCAGTTTCCAGAAGATCAGGAGTTTCCTTGTGTAAGAAATTTTTCATGTAGAGGTATGACGGAAGATCAGGAATATTATATTTTTGCAGATTATACAGACTATTATACTCATGGTTATGAACCTGTTTTTACTCATTATCAGTATCTTACAAGTTATGCTGTTAACAGGGAGACGGGCGAAGTGCTTCGGGAACGGGAATGGAGTGATATAGAGTGTGAGTGGTTGTATAATGAAGAGTATAAAAAAGCAGTTAAATAGTGGAAAACATTTTATGCAATCCTGTTGCATGGTGATATATAAGAGGATGACGAGGTTACAGCTTTTTATAACCGTGATGATGTGGACAAACTTTATATCAGCCAGGTGGATACATAATAAAGTATGCAGACGAAAATGAAAAAGCAAAATGAACTGATCAGTTAAAAGAATGAGGAGAAGATGAATAAAAAAATTATTTCATGCGTCAGTATATTAGTACTGTTATTGGGACTTGCGTGGAGCTGTGCGATAAGAAAGACCAGCACAACTAAAAATGGTTCGTATTATGAGAATAACCAGACTTTACAAGTAAAGAATGAGGTATACACGCTTGAAAGGGAAAGAAATGAAGCTAATATATACAATGTAACGATAAATTATCCGCAATTGGAAGGTAGTCTTGGACTAAACAAAGACATAAATAAAGCAAACTCACTTTTAAAAGATGCAGCATTTTCTATGTATGCGAAAACATATGTGGAAGCAGTTGCGCAGTTGGAAGAGGAAGTGCAGGATGCACATGCCTATGCAGGAGATGTAATTAATTATGATATTCTGCAGTTGGATAATGATTACATAAGCTTGGTATTTTCTATAGATTCGTGTGTAGGAGGACCGTCTTATACGCATCAATATCCGGTTACTATAGACATAGAAAAAGGGGAATACATTTACTTTAGTGATTTTGCAGATATTGATGTTGTACAGCAAATGCTGCAGTCGGGAAATTTTGAAGTATATGCGGGAACTTATAGTGAATTTAGTGATGAAGATGCGCATGATTCAGATGTAATTAATTTGTTTGCGAAAACGTTTCGGAAACAGGTTAGTGCAGGTACGACAGGAGAAGGTTTTGACCGTTTCAGCAGTCAGAATATTGGATTAGATCAACAGTATTTATATATTTATTTTCCCTTTGAAAATGGAATATCTTTTCATGGATACTATATTTTAGGTATTCCCAGAAATCAATTAGATTAAGTATTTATTTGGGGCTGAGTTCTGCATGGTGGTTTTGCTAGTGTAAATGAAAAAAGTATACAGAAAATTATATAAATGAGGAGGAAGATATTTATGAAAAGAACACAAATGAGAGATACAATAAAAGATATAAAATATTTTAACACATTTATAAATGAAGAACAGGCGAGGGTCAAAAAATTTTCTGACAAATTAAAAAATGGAGAAGTGAAAGAGGATAGGATATTTCCAGTAAAATCTAAAATGCATGACCTGAAACTTGGAATATTGATAGCCGGATATTCTAAGGGCGATGAGCTGTCTATACTGGAAAAGGAATATCAGGGGCTGATAGATGACTGGGAGGAAGTCTGGGAACCGGAATATTATAATAAAAATCTAAAGATGATTTCTTTGGGAATTTTATTTCAGGCAGATAGTGCATTTGCCCAAAAAGTAAAAAATATGTTAAAAAGCTCAAACATAAATGACTGGCTGTATGATTTTTTATTAGATTCATGGGACGGAGAACAAACAGAAGCAAGTAAAGAAATGCTTTTCCCAAATAATTTTTCTATATTACAGAAGGTAGTATTTCAGGGGAATAAAACAGAATTATTGAAAAAGTATTTGAAGAATGACTGGTACAACAAAGACTGTGGCTGTTATGAAGCGCATAAAAGCAGACAGAATATATATTATGGTTATTGGAGCTTTGAAGCTGGAGCAGTTGCTAAAATATTGCAGCTTGATGACAAGGATTTAAGAAACGAACCTTATTATCCATATGATATGGTTCATTATAAAGATTGACCTGTGTATAATATAATGCCGATATATAGCCCTTGTGGAAACTATATATCGGCATTTTTATGAACTAAAACTTAATTTCAATTACGCTTGCATTTGCATCCGGTGTGATAATGGAGTCATTGCCTTCGATGACAACGAAGCCATTTACTGCTTCTGCAGCATGCATATTTACCATGCGGATTGTGTAAGGCTTGGAGCCTTCTGCTGTTACATGGATGGTATGGCCTGATCTGGCAGCAGATACTGTTAATTCAGGCAGATTACTCATGCCGTATACAGTAGTTTCTGCTTTGACACCATCAAGTAATGTATAGACACGAAGCTCACAGGAATCAGCATAGTCGTAATCAGGCTTATCATCATGAGCACCGATTGCAATGATGGAATTCTCACGAACCATAAGTGGAATGCTCAGATAACTATGCTGTTCTTCAACCCATGTACCACCCTTGTATTCTTTACCGGTAAAGAAGTTGGTCCAGATACCTGCCGGAAGATAATATTCAGCGCGGCTCTCATCATTGAAGATAGGAGCAACTAACAGGTTGTCACCCAGCATATACTGCTTATCCAGGTAATTACACATCTTATCCTCTGTATATTCCAGAACCATGCTTCTCATGCAGGGGATACCTGTCCTAGAAGCTGTGATGGCTGTTTTGTACAGATAAGGCATCAATTTTGCCTTTAAGCGTGTGAAGAAACGAACGACATCAACTGCTTCTTCATCATATACCCATGGAACACGGTAAGAAGTGCTTCCGTGCAGACGGCTGTGGGAAGAGAGCAGACCAAAAGCAACCCATCTCTTGTATACATCAGCGGTAGAAGTATTCTCGAAACCTCCGATATCATGAGCCCAGAAGCCAAAGCCTGACATACATAAGGACAGACCGCCGCGAAGGCTTTCTTCCATGGATTCATAATCGGACCAGCAGTCACCGCCCCAGTGTACAGGGAACTTCTGACCACCGACTGTAGCAGAACGGGCGAAGAGTACTGCCTGACCTTTGCCACGCTTACGCTCTAACAGTTCATATACACACTTATTATACAGATATGTATAATAGTTATGCATTTTCTTAGGATCAGAACCATCATAGTAGACAGCATCTGTCGGGATTCTCTCGCCGAAGTCTGTCTTGAAGCAGTCAACGCCCATATCCAGCAGGATTTCCAGCTTATCCTGGAACCACTTGTATGCGGCAGGATTGGTGAAATCTACGATAGCCATACCGGGCTGCCACATATCCCATTGCCATACTTCTCCGTTAGGACGCTTGATGAAGTAGCCTTTCTCCATACCTTCCTTGAACAGAACGGATTCCTGGCCAATGTAGGAATTGATCCACACACAGATATTTAAGCCCTTTTCCTTGATGCGCTTGAGCATACCAACAGGATCAGGGAAGACTCTGCTGTCCCATAAGAAATCGCTCCAGTGGAATTCTTTCATCCAGAAGCAGTCAAAGTGGAAGGTTCTAAGAGGAATACCTCTGTCCAGCATACCGTTTACGAAGCTCATAACAGTCTCTTCATCATAATTGGTTGTAAAAGATGTCGAGAGCCACAGCCCAAATGTCCATGGTGCAGGCAGAGATGGTTTGCCGGTGATATCGGTATAACGCTCCAGAACTTCCTTCATAGTAGGACCATTGATAAGGAAATAATCCAGATAAGTGCCCTCAACGGAGAATTCAGTCTTTGTTACCATTTCTGTGCCAACTTCAAAGGACACCTTTTCAGGATGATTTACAAATACACCATAGCCCTTATTAGTCAGATAGAACGGAATATTCTTATAGGACTGCTCTGTGCTTGTACCACCGTCTGCATTCCAGATATCAACAGACTGTCCGTTTTTTACAAAAGGTGTAAAACGCTCGCCAAGACCGTAGACAAGCTCACCTACGCCAAGGCTCAACTGCTGGCGGATATAGGTATCGCTGTTGTCGCCTTTATCATAAGCCAGACCCTTCCAGTCAGTCTTCATGAGAGCCAGGTCACGATTCCTGGATTCTGTAATGACCTTGCCATTTCTCATATATTTCATGTACCAGGTATTCTTACCGATTTCCAGAGTCAGGGAACCGCTGGAGATAGTAATGGATTCTTCTGTCTCGGAGGTAGTCAGAGGCAGGCAGTTTTCGTTGATTTCAAAAGCCGGAGATTTCTTGACTGCACCAAGATGATGATAAGTCTGCACACGCAGTACTTCCGGTAAAGGAGAAGTGATGACCAGAGTCAGATTGATTCCGCCAAGAGTGTCACCTCTATGGGTGATACGATTGGTCGGAGCACATAAAGTTACCTTGTTTTCTTCAATTTTACTAAAATATACCTGTTGTGGAGTGAAGCACTCGCAGCCTTCCTGCTGAAGCCAGCAGCCATTACTGAATTTCATGTAGTTACCTCTTTTCTGCACCACTGTAATTGAATATAGGGTTACTGTGAGGCGGTGCATTTAGGCACAGTATCCCTTTATTTTCGCATACCATTATTTTACCATTTTTTTGAAAATAAGTAATGTAAAAAATAGACACGTTTATAGTAATTTTCATGACTATTGGGTAAATAGTATGGTATACTGTAACTATTCAGAGCCATGCAAATTGAGACGGATATGTTTGTTTACAAGCATATATGGCGCAATTTATATGGCGAAGTAACCACATGAACAAAAGTAAAGCTGTGAAACAGCGATTTTGTGAATGGGGTTCTGAATAGTTACATTACAGGAAGGACAGTGCAAGATGGAACAATATGAACAGAAGGGTTTCCTCAACTCCAGCTTTAAGATTTTCCACCTGAAGGATAGGAAGTTAAGAGATTTTACTTACCATTATCATGCCTTCCATAAGCTTTTGATTCTGATTAAAGGAAATGTTACATATCATATAGATGGGCGCTCCTATCGTCTGGAGCCCTATGATATTGTGTTTGTACATGCAGGCGAGGTGCATCGTCCGCAGATAGAGGAGGATTGTGAGTATGAGCGGATTATCATTTATATATCTGATGAATTCATCCGCTCTTACCGTAATGAGGAGTATGATCTGAATGCATGCTTTGACCGGGCAAGGTCTACCGGCAGCAGTGTACTGCGTATCAAATCCCTGGTGACCAGCAGATTGTATGCAACAATCTGTGAGTTGGAGCAGGCAAGCCTAGAGCATAAGGATTATGCAGCTGCCTTGTATGAACAGGTGCTTTTTCTGGAATTTATGATTCATCTTAACAGGGCGGTGATAGATGACAGAATTGCATATCCTGCCACACAGGCACCCAACAGTAAGATTGCACAGATTATGAAGTATATAGAAGAACATCTGAAAGAAGAATTATCCATAGACAATCTTGCAGGGGCTTTTTTCCTGGATAAGTACTATCTGATGCACCTCTTCAAAGAAGAAACGGGGAGGACGGTAGGTAATTATATTACAGGCAAAAGGCTTACGCATGCGGATGAACTGGTCCGTAAAGGGGCTACTATCACAGAAGCCTGCTATGCCTGTGGCTTTCAGAATTATTCGACTTTTTCAAGGGCATATAAGAAATATTTTGGATGTTCCCCCAAGGATAAGAGCAGACAGAATATTTCAGCAACATATCGGATAGAAGAATAGGCATAAAGAGTAAGAAAGGTAAAGTAAGGTGGTTTCATGAAATTAACATTTGTAGGTGCAGATCATCAGGTAACGGGAAGCTGTCACTACCTTCAGGCTTGTGGCAGGAACATATTGGTGGATTGTGGTATGCAGCAGGGAATCAATCCCTATGAGTGCTGCGATATCCCGGTCGAGGAAGCGAAGCTGGATTATGTATTTCTAACCCATGCACATGTAGACCATTCCGGTAATCTGCCTCTTTTGTATGCAAAAGGCTTCCGTGGCAGGATTTTTACAACAGAAGCCTCAGCAGACCTGTGTTCCATTATGCTGCGTGACTGCGCACACATACAGATGCAGGAAGCAGAATGGAAGAACAGAAAGGCCAAACGTCATGCAGGCATGGAAGCAGTAGAGCCTGCTTATACCATGGAGGATGCGGATGGAATCATCCGCCGCCTTGTTCCCTGCGCATATGACAGCATGATAGAGATCTGTGAGGGAATCAGTATCCGTTTTACAGATATCGGACATCTGCTTGGTTCAGCCAGTATTGAAGTGTGGCTCACAGAAGGTGAAGAAACCAGGAAAATCGTCTTTTCCGGGGATATCGGCAATGTGGACCAGCCGCTTATAAAAGACCCGATTCCAACCAAGGACGCAGATTATGTAGTCATGGAATCTACCTATGGAGACAGGTTCCATGATCAGGACAGACTGGATTATGTGGCAGAATTATCCGCTGTGATTCGTGAGACTTTTGCAAAAGGCGGTAATGTAGTCATTCCTTCTTTCGCAGTAGGCAGAACACAGGAAATGCTGTATTTCCTCAGAAAGATCAAGGCTGATAATCTGGTTCCTGAATTTCCTAAATTTGAAGTATACGTGGATAGTCCCCTTGCCGTGGAAGCAACGGGAATTTTCCAGAAGAATATATACAGCTGCTTTGATGAAGAAGCGATGGAGCTGGTCAGAAATGGCATCAATCCTCTGGCTTTTCCGGGATTAAGGCTGGCAATCACCAGTGATGAATCCAAGCAGATCAACTTCGATGAGAAGCCCAAGGTCATTATTTCCGCCAGTGGTATGTGTGAGGCAGGACGTATCAGACATCACCTGAAGCATAATCTGTGGAGACCTGAATGTACGATTCTGTTTGTGGGTTATCAGGCTGTTGGTACACTTGGCAGGGCATTGATTGAAGGTGCCACGGATGTGAAGCTGTTCGGTGAGAGCGTGGATGTACGTGCACAGATCAGGCAACTGGCAGGATTGAGCGGTCATGCGGATAAGAATGGACTGATTGCCTGGCTGGAGGCTTTTGAGAATAAGCCAAAGAGAGTGTTCATTGTGCATGGCGAGGACAGTGTATGTAATCTTTTCACAGAATGTCTTAAAATAGAATATGGGCAAAAAGCATATGCGCCGTATTCAGGCACAAGATTTGATTTAATAACGGATGCTATTGAATATGAGGCAGCTCCGGTTCCAGTGAAGAAACGTACCAATGTGGTATCTGATGTATTCACAAGACTGCTGGCAGCAGGACAGAGACTGATCGCAGTGATTCATAAGAACGAGGGAAGTGCCAATAAAGATCTGGCGAAGTTCGCAGATCAGATCAATGCACTGTGTGATAAATGGGACAGGTAAATGAGATAGATAAATGAGATAGATAAATGAGATAGGTGGAAAGGTATAATAATCAGTATGAATATAATAGCAGCAGTAGATACAAATTGGGCAATCGGTAACAGGGGAGGGCTTCTGGTGAGCATTCCAAGGGATCAGAAGATGTTTCGTGAGATGACAATGGGCAAAGTCATTGTATATGGAAGAAAGACCCTGAATACATTCCCACAGGAACAGCCTCTGACAGGACGGACCAACATTATCCTTTCAAGGGATACCAGCCTTGAGATCAGGGGAGCACAGGTCGTTCATTCCATAGAAGAATTGCTGGAAGTGCTGGAGAGCTATGACAGCAGGGACGTGTATATTGTAGGGGGCGAGAGCGTATATGGGCAGATGCTTCCCTATTGTGACACAGCGCATATTACAAAGATTGATTACAACTATCAGTCGGATGCTTATTTCCCCAATCTGGATATGGACCCTGAATGGCATATTACGGCAGACAGCGATGAATTGACCTACTTTGATCTGGAGTATACTTTCACAAAATATGAAAGAATCTGATACTATAACCTACATTCATACCCTTTATGAATACAGGTTAAAAAACATCAAAAAAGTTATGAAAAAGACTGTTGTATACAGCCTTTTTGGTTGACTTTTTTTATCATGAGGATAATAATGGATGGTAACAAAAGATTGAGGTTTGATCACTACGAAGGGAGATCGTGTTATGGAAAAGAAGAATATTGACTGGGCAGCTCTTGGTTTTGGCTATCACCAGACAGACAAGAGATATGTATCATATTATAAGGATGGAGCATGGGATGAAGGTGCTCTGACAGAAGATGCGAATATTACATTGAATGAGTGTGCTGGTGTATTCCAGTATGCACAGACATGTTTTGAAGGATTAAAGGCATATACAACAGAGGATGGACGTATTGTTGTGTTCCGTCCTGACTTAAATGAAGCACGTATGCATGACAGCTGCAAGAGACTGGAGATGCCTACACTTCCAAAAGGACGTTTTGTAGAGGCTGTAAAGGCAGTTGTTAAGGCTAATGAAGCTTATGTACCTCCTTATGGTTCAGGCGCTACTTTATATGTTCGTCCTTACATGTTTGGTTCTAATCCAGTTATCGGAGTTAAGCCTGCTGATGAATATCAGTTCAGAATCCTGACAACACCTGTTGGACCATATTTCAAGGGCGGCGCTAAGCCTATCACTATCTGCGTCAGTGATTTTGACCGTGCAGCACCTCATGGTACAGGTCATATCAAGGCTGGTCTGAACTATGCAATGAGCCTTCATGCAATCGTAACAGCACATGCAAATGGATTTGACGAGAATATGTACCTTGATCCTGCAACAAGAAGCAAGGTTGAAGAGACAGGTGGTGCTAACTTCCTGTTCGTTACTAAGGATAATAAGGTTGTAACACCTAAGTCAGACAGTATTCTTCCTTCTATTACACGTCGTTCCTTAATGGTAGTTGCCAAGGAATACTTAGGACTTGAAGTAGAAGAGAGAGAAGTTTACTTTGATGAAGTAAAAGACTTCGCAGAATGTGGTCTGTGTGGTACAGCAGCAGTTATCTCTCCTGTTGGCAAGATTGTAGACCATGGCAAAGAAATCTGCTTCCCAAGTGGAATGAACGAGATGGGACCTGTTACCAAGAAGCTGTATGATACATTGACAGGAATACAGATGGGTCATATCAAGGCTCCTGAAGGATGGGTTGTAGAAATCAAATAATTTTCTATAAAAAAGCTTGATCGGGCGGTCATTGACCGCTCGATTTTTTGTTGCGTTATGTCAACAAATATTTTATACTAAAGATGAGTGTTTATACGGAAACGATGTAAAGAGGAAGGGCAGTGGAAACATGCAGGAGAAGAAGGGGCAGATGACAGATGGGATTTGGGAATGTGAGGATCGTTATCTGAAATTCTCTTGTCAGAGCCTTGAATTGAGTGTGAGGCCCAGGGAACGTGCAGAGGGCAGCTTTCAGATCTCGACAGGAAATGATGAGGCAAAAGGGGAAATTTATTCATCAGATACCAGAATGCAGAGTCTTACGACGGATTTTAGCGGGCGTGAGGCTGTAATTGAGTACTGCTTTTTAACAGGTAATCTGGAGCCGGGCAGTCAGGTGCACGGAGAATTTACGATTATCAGCAGTGAAGGAGAATATATACTTCCCTATCAGATCAATGTGCAGAAGCCTCAGCTTGAGAGCTCAATGGGAAGTATACGCAACCTTTTTCATTTTGCTAATCTGGCAAAAGCCAATTGGGCAGAAGCGGTAGAGCTGTTCTATTCACCGGAATTTATTACGATTTTCCATAAAAATGATAAAGATCTTGAGACTATATATCTTGGATTATCCCGTAATCCCGGCAATGAGGAGAATGTTGAAGAATTTCTGATTGAGACCAATAAGAAAACAGCCATAGAGTATCATACAGATATGGAAGGCTTCATGCTTGAAAACGTGATGGATTCACAGGTTCGGACACTTGCCATTACACGGTCCGGCTGGGGGTATCTCAAGTTACAGGTAAGAGCAGAGGGCAGCTTCCTGACTCTGGAGCATGATACAATCATGGATGCGGATTTTGAGGATGATCTGTATCGTTTGAATTTTACAATAGATGCGACCAAACTGCGCCATGGAATAAACAAGGGCAGACTGATTATTGAGGATACCTGTCATAAGATGAGTATACCGATTCAGGTCATGATGCAGGAGGGTGGACTTAGGGCAGAGCAGAAGAGGCAGGAGAAGAGAGCTGTCATTGCGCTCATGAAGAATTACATAGAACTGAAATTCCATAAGATTACGAGGAATATATGGGTAGAGCGTGCAGCTGAGGCGATAGGACAGCTTCAGGATCTGAATCCGGATGATCTTATGACACAACTGTATCAGGTACAGATTCTGACAACCAGGGAACGATATAATGAAGCCAGGTACTGGCTGGACAAGCTGGAGCCGGATGCTTTTGGCAAAGAAAGCGACATGCTTGTCAAGTGTTACTATCTGTATCTGGAGACACTGCTCAACAAGGATGAGAGTTATTTACAGGCGGTAACGGATGAAATTGAGCAGATATACAGACGGGATGAGACCCAGTGGTATCTTGCTTGGTTTCTGTTGTATCTGGATCAGGAATATATCAGAAATCCGGAAGCCAGATGGAATCTTCTGGAGAAACAGTTCAAATTAGGCTGTTCCAGTCCGATTCTGTTCTGCGAGGCAGTACTTCTTTTCCAGAGCCATCCATCTTTTATTCTGGAATTGGGACAATTTGAACAGAACGTAATATGGTATGCTGCCAGGTATCAGATGCTGGATGCGAATATGATTGAGCAGGTGCAGTATCTGTGCGCCAGACTGAAGACATATTCCAATCTTTTATTCAGGACATTATGTGAGGTATACAGAACCAATCAGTCACCACAGACGATCACGGCAATCTGCAGACTTCTGATTCTGGGTGAGAAGCAGGGAACACAGTATTTTCAATGGTATGCACTCGGAGTAGCCAATGAGGTAAGAGTGACCAGACTGTATGAATATTATATGATGTCGCTGGATATCAGAGATAAGACGATCATACTGCCTAAAATGGTATTGATGTATTTTGCCTATCAGAGCAATCTGGATTATGAGCATAATGCGTATCTGTATGCCTATGTAGTGCGTAACCGGGACAAAGACCCGGATCTGGAGAGGAATTATCGCATTGCCATGGAGCGATTCGTGGTAGATCAGATCAGACTTGGACATATGAATGAAGATCTGGCGTTCCTATATGAGAATATACTTGCGCCACAGATGCTCCGGGATGACACTGCATATGCATTTGCCCCGCTGTTGTTCATGCACAGGATTACGGTGGATAATCCCAAGATTACATCTGTAGTAGTAGTGTATGAGAGGATTAACGGTGAGAACAGTTATCCGGTGATGGACTGTACATGTCTTATTCCTATCTATGGTTCAGAATACCGGCTTTTTCTACAGGACGCAGAAGGCAGCCGTTTTACCAGGAGAATTGCCTATACCAACAGGCAGCTGATGCAGACAGACAGGCTGCTAAGCTTCGTAGGACCATCCATAGAGGGCAGACTGAGCTTTGACATGTATCTGTGCGAACAGGATGCGAACTATGTGACAATTACTCAGGACAACGTGTTCCGGTTCAAGCATCTTGCAGAATCAGAACAGGTCATAGAGAGCTTCAAGAAGGAGATCCGTGTTAAACTGCTGCGTTTTTACTATGAAAATGACATGATTGGTGAGCTGGATACTTATCTGGATGAAATAGAGGCTGATACCATGGAATCAGATGAAAGAGCAGAGTTCATACGATTCCTGATATCCAGAGGGATGTTTGATAAGGCATATCAGTGGGTGAAGCGGTATGGCATGAGCGGTGTGAACATGAAATCCATAGCCAGACTGATCAGTAAACGTATTGTAGCCAGCAAATTTACCAGAGAAGATTTCCTCATCAATGTTTCCTATTATATTTATAAGAATATGAAATATGATGAGAACATTTTACAGTATCTGATGATGTATTATGAAGGACAGACCACGCATCTTCGTAACATCTGGAAATCAGCAGTAGAATTGGAATTACCGGTTGATGATATCATGCACCGCATTCTTGGGCAAATGCGTTTTACCCATGTGATTGTTCCTGAGAAGGATGAGATACTGCTATCCTACGCAGTCAGTCCGGAGCATGATGATACACTGGTTCAGGAACTCCTTGATGACGCGGCGTATGCATATTTTGTACAGGATGCGATTACAGACAGCCGTATATTTGATCAGATCTATATCAGATACCGTAAGAGTGGAGAGGCACAGACACCGGTGAAGCTGGCATTGCTTAAATTCTGGTCAGAGAATCCGGAGAAAAAGGCACAAGTCGCCAGAGATATCATGTCTGTATTCGTAGGTGAATTTCTGAGAAAAGGCATTTATTTTCCGTTCTTCAAGGAACTGTCAGATCAGGTTGTATTGCTGCATTATTACAGGAATAAATACTTCGTGGAGTACAGAACCAAACCGGACAGCAAGGTGCGGATACATTACTTCGTAGATTCAGAGAAGGAGACCAATCCTGTCTATGAAGTAGAAGAAATGAAGGATATGTATGAAGGCATTCATGTGAAGGATTTCTGCCTTTTCCATGGCGAGGTGCTGCAATATTATGTGACAGAGACGCTGGATGGCAATGAGCAGATCACACAGAGCGGTACACTGACCAGAAGACCGGAGGATCACGTGCAGGGAAGATTTGGAATGTTGAATGATATCATGGTGTCAATGAGTCTTCATGATGAGATTACCGCACAGAAGGTAATGGAAGAATATATGGAAGAGGATTACAGCGTAAGAGAGCTGTTCCGTGTTTTATAAAAAGGATATGAAGTCGGTATGTTTTTGGATAAAGCATTAGATGAAATTGGCAGGAAAAATAAAATAGTAATAGGGCTTGATCTTACAAATGATTATGTGCAGATCAGTTATTGCAGGCTGGATCAGAGCATGCCGGATACAGTGAGCCTGGTCATGGGCGAGGAACAGTACAATATTCCAGCAGTACTATGTCGGAAGCATCAGCAGGAAGGTCAGGAGGAATTCTGGGTCATCGGCAAGGATGCATTGCAGACGGCAAAAGATGGCAAAGGCGATCTGGTAGAAGACCTGCTTTTACTGGTCAGGAATAACACCTCTGCGCAGGTCGGAGACAAAGAATATACTCCCAGGGAGCTGATGGAGATCTTCTTTAAAAAGCTGCTTGGATTTACCGCAGCTTACACCGGTGGAATGGAACTTGCAGCAATCGCAATGACATTGAAGAGTATAGAACCGGATACCTGCAATCTTCTCAGAGAGGCAGGAAGCAGTGCAGCGGGAAGCCAGTGCGAGATTTTCTTTATGTCTCATCAGGATTGTTTCTTCCAATATATACTGCATCAGCCGGAAGAGATGTGGACACAGAATGTCCTGCTCTATGATTACCAGAAGGATGGAATACACAGTTACGAATTACAGATGAACCGTAATTCCAGACCGGTTGTCTGTCTGATTGAGGAAGAGAACTTTCCACAGATGAAAATGACAGATGTGTCACAAATGTCTGATGCACAGAAACAGGCATTTTTCACACAGCTGGATAATGCATTCCTTGAGATTGTCAGGAACTACTGCGATGGTAAATTCGTATCTTCCGCATTTTTGCTGGGAGACCATTTTACAAGAGACTGGTGTAAGGATTCACTACGGTATCTGTGCAAAGGCAGACGAGTATTTCAGGGAAACAATCTGTTCAGCAAGGGCGCATGTTATGGCGCAAGAGAGAAAGTATTACCTTCTACCTTGAGCACAACTTATGTCTACCTCTCAGATGAGTGCCTGCATGCCAATATCGGTATGAACTGCAACCGGGGTAAAGAGGAAACATATCAGCCGTTATTGAATGCAGGAACGAACTGGTATGATGCCAGAAGGTCCATAGATCTGATTCTTGCAAAAGACAATACACTGGAACTTACAATTACACCAGTAGACGGCGGACAGGCGAAAATTGCCAGAATTACGCTGGAAGGACTTCATGTAAGAGGAAACAAAACGAACCGGATAGGACTCTCAATATGCATGAAAAATGCAGAAACAGCGGAAATAGAGATTGCTGATAAGGGGTTTGGTGAATTCTATCCTTCAAGTGGCAGAACATGGAAAGAGAGCTTCGTATTATAATGAATAATGTGTATTTATGTACCGGAAATTATGCAAAAAAACCATTTTATGTAAATTTTTCTGACATTTCACTGTATTCCATGGAAGAATTGTGTTATTATTTTATAGACAGGATATATCTTCTGGATTATGACATCATGAACCAGCAGCTGGTAGACTGGATTCGCAGTGAGTGTGGGATGAACAGTCTGGCAGATGAATTGGATATATACATTAGAAAGCATGTATCCGTAGCTGCCTTTGTTACGACAATTCTGGAGAGTACAGGTCTTTATGATGACAATACCATTAAGCAGGTGGGAAGAATCCTGAAGGAACAGGCAGAGCTTTCTCCTTATGAAAGGCTCAAGAAGAGAGCAGAATATCTGTACCAGACAGGAAGATTTCGTCAGGCAATGGAGATCTATATGGAGCTGAAGGAGCATACGCCTGTTGAAAATACAGAGCAAAGAGCAGATCTGTATTATAATATAGCATCCTTATATGCAATGGACTATGCCTATGAGCAGGCAGCAGAGTACTATTATGAAGCATATAAGCTCAAACCGCAGGTGCAGATACGCCGTATGTACATTCTGGCGAATCGTAAGGCAATGACGGATTTTGATTATGGTGTATTTATGCGTGAGAATACGGACTGGCAGGCAGATTTTGCCGCAGTAGATACCATGCTTGCAGATACGCACCAGAAATGGCTGGAATCTAAGGAGATGCAGAGACTGAATGATCTTTTGGAGGAAAGGATCAATGGTCAGTTGGAACAGTATCATCAGCAGACAGGGGAATTAATTGCTGCACTGAAACAGGATTACCGAAGACAGATCGTGTAGCAGGGATGAAGGATTAAGAGTGTAAGGGAAGGGGAAAAGCAAATGGGATTACTAAGGAATATTGCCGATAAGCTGAAAGGAAAGAAACAGGAAGCAATAGAGATCGACTACAATCCACAGGAAGAACCGGAAGGACTCAGACGTGATGATGTGGATATGCACGATAAGAAGCAGAGAGAGCGCTACGTGAAGGCATGTCTGGAACAAATGGCGGAAGCTTCCAAGGAACTGGAGACGCTTGGCAGTGAGTACAATCTGGTAACTTCTTATCTGACAGATATGGAAGAGATTGATGCACTTCCACCAGAGATCAGAGAGCAGCTTGGCAATATGGCGAAGAAGATCGTAGACATAGAAGACAACCAGAAACAGCAGCAGAATAAGAAAAAGATCATGTCGGATGAAGAATATAACCATATGGACAGACTGGCAGACTGCATGCCGGAGGGCTGTGACAAGCTGAAGGAAGCAGAGGATTATCAGATTCTGATCAAGAAAGATCTGAACAGACTGGATGGCGAGAAGCATGCATATATATACAGACGAAATGAACTTCTGAACGGACAGAAGAATATGAAGGGAATCGTGGGAATCTGTGTAGGCTCCATGCTTTTTCTGGTAGTATTACTGGCAATCCTTTCATCAGTCTGGAAGCTGGATGTACAGATTGGTTATCTGATCGCAGTGTTGATTGCAGCCTGTGTCATGACCTTTGCATATGTGAAATTCGGAGAAGCCAACAGAGAACTGGTCAAGGTAGACAAAGCGATCAATAAGCTGGTATTGCTGCAGAATACAGTAAAGATCCGATATGTGAACAATACCAATCTTCTCGAATATCTGTATGTGAAATATGATGTGGACAGTTCCGCAGATTTAAGGAAGCTTTGGGGAAAATACGAAGAAGAGAAGAGACAGCGAGAAGAAGAACAGCAGAGACAGAATGATATGGATTTCTATCAGGCATCACTGGTAAGACTTCTGCGTAAATGCAAGGTACACGACCCTAATATATGGATACATCAGGCAACAGCCCTGTATGATAATAAAGAAATGGTAGAGATCAGACATGGTCTTATCATACGTAGACAGAAACTTAGAAAACAGATGGAATATAACGCCAGAGTAGCTCAGGATGCACAGGATGAAGTAAAGGATATGGTATCCAAATTCCCTGAATATGCAAAGAAAATTCTTGACCTTGTCAATGATTATGAAAGGGCACTGGCATAAATACGAAAGCAGCCGTTCCGATTTGGAGGGGCTGCTTTTAAATTTGCCCCCAAATACATTGACTAATGGAAAGTTCCTGTATTATAATTCAGAGGTATTGTGGTGTATCATGGTGATAACACTATAGAACTATCATGCACAGGGACGAAGTCTCTCTTTTTAAACACGAGGAGGAAAAGAAATGCAGGAATTTACGCCTATTAAAGAAGGTAAAGTACGAGAGGTATATGATAACGGAGATAGCCTTATCATTGTTGCGACTGATAGAATTTCAGCCTTTGACCACATCTTAAAGAACAAGATTACCAAGAAGGGTGCCATTCTTACCCAGATGTCTAAATTCTGGTTCGATTATACCAAGGATGTATTACCAAATCACATGATTTCAGTTGACGTAAAGGATATGCCTGAATTCTTCCAGAATGAGAAATATGATGGAAACAGCATGATGTGTAAGAAGCTTGAAATGCTTCCAATCGAATGCATCGTGCGTGGATATATTACAGGAAGCGGCTGGGCAAGCTACAAGGAGAATGGTACGGTATGTGGTATCAAACTGCCGGATGGCTTACAGGAATCCCAGAAGCTGCCTGAACCAATCTATACACCAAGTACCAAGGCTGATCTTGGAGACCATGATGAGAATATTTCATTTGAACAGAGTGTTGAAGTATTGGAGAAGATCTATCCTGGAAAAGGCAGGGAGTATGCTGCCAAGATTAAAGATGCAACCATTGCTTTATATAAGAAATGTGCAGAATATGCATTGAGCAAGGGCATTATCATCGCAGATACCAAGTTTGAGTTCGGTCTTGATGAGAACGGCAATGTGGTTCTGGGTGACGAGATGCTTACACCTGACAGCTCCAGATTCTGGCCATTAGAGGGCTACGAAGCAGGTAAGGGACAGCCTTCCTTTGATAAGCAGTATGTAAGAGACTGGCTCAAGGCAAACCCTGATAATGATTATCTTCTTCCTGATGAAGTAGTAGAGAAAACTGTTGCCAAGTACAAGGAAGCCTTTGCTTTATTGACAGGCAGGGAATTCAAATAAGTACATGCATCAGAAAGGTAAGTATCAATGGATAACGAGAAAGTATTAGTTTCTTCTACGTGGGACGATGAGCTTCACGAAGAATGTGGTGTATTCGGCATCTACGATTTCGATGGAAAAGACGTTGCTTCCACAATATATTATGGTCTGTTCGCATTACAGCACAGAGGACAGGAGAGCTGTGGTATTGCCGTTAGCGAGACCAATGGTCCTAAGGGAAAGGTAACTTCCTATAAAGGAATGGGACTTGTCAACGAGGTGTTTGCACCGGAGAATCTGGAATCCCTGCACGGAGATATTGGTGTAGGCCATACCAGATATTCAACAGCAGGCGCTTCTACCCGTGAGAATGCGCAGCCTCTGGTACTGAATTATGTAAAGGGTACTCTGGCACTGGCGCACAATGGTAATCTGATCAATGCAGCAGAGCTTCGCAGAGATCTGGAATATACAGGTGCTATTTTCCAGACGACCATTGACTCAGAGGTTATTGCATACCATATTGCAAGAGAACGTCTCAATTCCAAGACAGCAGAAGAGGCAGTAAATCGTGCCTGTCTTAAAATAAAAGGTGCCTATGCATTGGTTGTCATGAGTCCCCGTAAGCTTATGGGAGCAAGGGACCCTTATGGATTCAAGCCTCTTTGTATTGGTAAACGTGACAATGCGTACATCTTGGCATCCGAGACCTGCGCATTGGATACCATCGGTGCAGAGTATGTACGTGATGTCCTTCCGGGAGAGACCGTTACGATTACCCCTGAGAATGGCATTGTATCAGATATGTCAAGGGCTTTGCCTAAGGAAAAGGAAGCCAGATGTATCTTTGAATATATTTATTTTGCAAGACCTGACAGCCATATTGACGGTATCAGCGTATATGCATCCAGAATCAAGGCAGGACGTTTCCTTGCCATGGATTCACCTGTAGATGCGGATCTGGTCGTAGGTGTACCTGAATCCGGTAATGCAGCGGCTTTGGGATATTCCTTACAGTCAGGGATCCCCTATGGAACGGCTTTTGTCAAGAACAGCTATGTGGGCAGAACCTTCATTAAGCCTAAGCAGAGCAGCCGTGAATCCAGCGTTCGTGTGAAGCTGAACGTATTGAAAGAGGCAGTAGATGGCAAGAGAATTATCATGATTGATGACTCTATCGTACGTGGTACGACATCAGACCGTATCGTGAAAATGCTCAGAGATGCCGGCGCTAAGGAAGTACATGTCAGAATCAGTTCCCCGCCATTCTTATGGCCATGCTATTTTGGTACAGATGTTCCGGCAAGAGAACAACTGATTGCTTATAACCGCAGCATAGAGGATATTCGCAAGATTATCGGTGCAGATTCCCTGGGATATCTGGAGATCAACCGCCTGAGAGAAATGGTGGACGGACTCAATATCTGTGAAGGATGCTTTACAGGTAATTATCCACTGGAACCACCCCAGGAAGATATCAGAGGCGAATACGATAAGTAAAAAAGAAATGAGGATTTATATATGAGTACAGACAGATATACAAGTCCGTTGTCTGAGCGATATGCCAGCAAGGAAATGCAGTACATTTTTTCACAGGATATGAAATTCACTACATGGAGAAAGCTCTGGATTGCACTGGCTGAGACAGAAATGGAGCTGGGACTTTCCGAGAATGGCAAGCCTGTCATCACACAGGAACAGATCGATGAACTCAAGGCTCATGTCAATGACATCAATTATGATGTGGCAAAAGAACGTGAGAAACAGGTTCGTCATGATGTTATGAGCCATGTATATGCATATGGACAGCAGTGTCCTAAGGCAGCAGGAATCATCCATCTGGGTGCTACCTCCTGTTATGTTGGCGATAATACAGACATTATCGTGATGCATGAAGCATTAAAGCTTGTACATAAGAAGCTTGTAAATGTAATTGCTGAACTTGCAGCTTTTGCAGATAAATATAAGAACCTTCCAACACTTGCATTTACTCATTTCCAGCCTGCACAGCCTACAACAGTAGGTAAGCGTGCAACACTCTGGACACAGGAGTTCTTAATGGATCTGGAAGATCTTGAGTATGTAATGAACAGTCTGAAGCTTCTGGGATCTAAGGGAACAACAGGAACACAGGCAAGCTTCCTGGAACTGTTTGACGGAGATCAGGAGACAATTGACAGGATCGATCCTATGATTGCTGCCAAGATGGGCTTCAAGGAGTGCTATGCAGTATCCGGACAGACTTATTCCCGTAAAGTAGATACCAGAGTTGCAAATATTCTGGCAGGCATTGCCGCAAGTGCTCATAAGATGTCCAATGATATCCGTCTGTTACAGCACTTAAAGGAAGTAGAAGAACCATTCGAGAAGAGCCAGATCGGTTCCTCAGCAATGGCTTACAAGCGTAATCCTATGAGAAGTGAGCGTATCGCATCTCTTTCCAGATATGTGATGATCGATGCTCTGAATCCTGCAATTACATCAGCAACACAGTGGTTTGAAAGAACTCTGGATGATTCTGCAAACAAGAGACTTTCCATTCCGGAAGGCTTCCTTGCAATTGATGGAATTCTTGATCTGTGTCTCAACGTAGTAGATGGACTGGTTGTATATGACAAAGTTATCACAAAGCACATGATGGCAGAGCTTCCTTTTATGGCTACAGAGAATATCATGATGGATGCAGTAAAGAATGGCGGTAACCGTCAGGAACTGCATGAGAAGATCAGAACTCTTTCCATGGAAGCAGGCAAGACTGTTAAGCAGGAAGGCAAAGATAACAACCTGCTTGAACTGATTGCGGCAGATCCTGAATTCAACCTGACACTGGAAGAATTACAGGCTACCATGGAACCTGCAAAATACGTAGGACGCGCACCGATTCAGGTAGAGAAGTTCCTTGCAAATGTGGTACAGCCAGTGCTTGATGCCAATAAGGCAGAACTTGGCGTAAAGGCTGAAATTAACGTATAAATTCTGTAATTTTATACTGACTTTAGAAAGTGGCGGGCAACTGCCACTTTTTTGGTTTCTCCCTTTTTACAAAAGTGTGTCTGATGCATACTAACTCATAATTGGTGCTAGAATATAAGCATAGACACGAAATGTTGAACAAGCTATACTTATAGAAAAAGGAGTTCAACACAATGGCTAAAAATCAAAAATCATACATCCCAGAGTTTAAACAGCAGATTGTTGATCTGCATTGTAAAGCTGGTAAAGGTGTAACTGAATTAAGCAACGAATATGGCATACCAAAAGGCACAGTCTCTACATGGATTAAAAATCTTGCTCCAGCAATTATTACAGAGGAAGAGACTATTTCTTTAAAGGAATACAAGGCTCTTCAGAAAAAAATGAAAGACCTTGAAATTGAGAATGAAATATTAAAAAAAGCTACTGCCATATTCGCAAAAAATCAATAACTGAATACGTGTCCTTTATTCAAGCTAACTTAGACAAGTATACTGTAAAACAGATGTGCTCTGCACTTAAATTCCCTAGAAGCACTTACTATGCTGCATTAAATCATGTTCCTTCAAAAAGAGAACAGGAATATAAGGAATTCAGCGATGAAGTATTATCAATATATAACGAATTTAAGAAACGTTACGGGGCAATTAAGATCCATAGAGAACTTAATGATAGAAATATCCCCTGCTCAGTAAAACGTGTTCAACGTCATATGAAAAAGCTTGAAATTAAAAGCATTGTTGTTAAAAAGTATCAATACCAAAAGAATCAGGGTACAGTTCCTGATGATAAAAAAAATATCCTTAATCGTGATTTTAGTGCTGATACAGTATTTAAAAAGCTTGTAACTGATATCACATATATCCATGTAGTAAATGAAGGATGGACTTATATGATCGCAAAATCATAGGATGGACATATGGTAAAAATATAACAGCTGAGCTTGCCACACAGGCTGTAAAGAATGCATGCCTTAGTATCCCTGATACAACGGGAATAGTGCTTCATAGTGATCTAGGAAGCCAGTATACCAGTGAAGAATTCGAGAAATACTTACAGGATCAGGGAATGTTACATTCATTCAGCAGGAAGGGTAACCCCTATGATAATGCCTGCATCGAATCCTTCCATTCTGTATTAAAAAAGGAAGAAGTATACACAACTACATATTACACATTTGAGGAGGCTAAATCAGCACTCTTTGAATATATAGAGTCATTCTACAACCGAAAAAGGCGCCATAGTGCTCTTGATTACAAGACACCACAACAGGTTGAAGATGAGGCTCTAGCAGCCTAAGAAATAATTCTCTCGGCATATGTTATGCTGGGAGAAAAGTTCAACTTTTTGTGTCCAAAGTATTGACATAGATCCATAGTATATTTAATCCATAAAGCAGATACAAAATCGCAGATGTGCAGGTGAACAGACATGAAAAATATCCATAGCATTGAATTTTATACTGGAAGCAAGGAAGAACTGCTTCCCGGTTTTGAAAAAGATTTTCCCTATATCGCTTCAAGGGCAGAACTTGACAAGTATATCGGACATTATGTACCGTGGCACTGGCACAAGACAGTGGAACTTTTTTATATGGAAAGTGGTAGCATTGAATATGATACGCCGGGAGGAAAACTGTTGTTTCCGGCTGGAAGCGGCGGCATAGTAAATTCCAATGTACTCCATATGACAAAAGCAATATCGCAGAAAGAAAAGAATATACAGCTACTTCATATTTTCGATGTTTCCCTACTTGCCGGGGAACAGGGAAGCAGGATTGAACAAAAATATATTGCGCCTATCATAACAGCCCCACAGATTGAGGTAATTCCGCTTTTTCCAGGCAATGCAGAAGAAGAAAGGATTTTGAAACTGCTTGCCGCTTCATTTCGTTTATCCAGTGATGAATTTGGATATGAAATAAAACTGCGGGAAACCCTAACAGAAATATGGCTCATGCTTTTTGAACTATCCCGTCCTATGCGTGAAAAAAAGGGGGAACATAATAAAAGCAACGATAAAATAAAGCTGATGATGATATATATTCACGAACATTACAGAGAGAAAATCTCTATCCCGGAACTTGCGGCAGCAGCATACCTAAGCGAAAGGGAGTGTTATAGAGTGTTCCATGACTGTCTGCACATGACACCCGTAGAGTATATAAAGGCTTACCGTCTGCAAGCTGCCTGTCAGATGCTAGCAAAGGGGCAGGAAGCAGTTACCGTTATCAGCCATGAGTGCGGTTTGGGGAGTAGCAGTTATTTTGGAAAGGTTTTTCGAGAATACACACATTGTTCACCCACAGAATATCGGAGAAAATGGCAGAATAGTGATAGATAAGGGCAGAAAAGAAATATTTTTTCTATTCCTTTTGCATTATAATGATACCTGTAAAGTAAATCCGTCATTTACAGGAGGTGAGTGCAAAGTGGTAAAACTGAACATTCTGAACATGAAAAATTTTTTAGATACGGTCAATAGCTGTTCCGGCAAAGTAAATATGCTCTGCCCGGATGGTAAAAAACAAAACATCAATGGGGAAGAAAAGATACAGGGCAGTTTGTGGCGGCAATACTCCCAAAACAAAAACTGTTTGCGGCTTGTTTTAGAAGTTCCGAATCCAACGGACTATATGAACATTGTTTCGTACTATGCCTGGGATTGCTGATTTATCTGTAAATATTTCATCATAAAGGGGCTGGACAGTTTATCTTCCAGCCCCGCCCTTTTGAAAGGAGTTAAAAATGGAGTTGAACATTCAGACCGCAGAACTGGCATTAAGGGAAGCGGCAGAATCCAATCCGGGAGCATGGGCAGAACATTCCCGGTATGTAGCCGAAGCCTGTAAAAACATTGCGTCACACTGTAAAGATTTATCTTCTGAACAGGCGTATATTTTCGGGCTGTTACACGATATTGGACGTTATGCCGGAGTGAGTTCGGAAAGGCATCTGATAGACGGCTATCGTTACTGTATGGAGCGTGGGTGGGGAAAAGCCGCACAAATATGTATATCCCACGCATTTATGATACAGGATATTGCCACATCTATCGGAGAGTTTGATGTCAGTGATGAGGATTACCTGTTTATGAAAGAATTTGTTGCAAATGCGGTATATGATGATTATGACCGACTTGTACAGTTATGTGACGCATTGGCTATGCCTTCGGGGTTCTGTCTTTTGGAAAAGAGATTTGTAGACGTGACAATGCGATACGGCGTTCACCCAGCGACAATAGACAGATGGAAAAAGATTTTAGAGATTAAAGAACGGTTTGAGGATCAGATTGGCTGTTCTATCTATGCCCTGCTTCCGGGCGTTATGGAAAACAGTTTTCGTTAAGGGGGGATATTGTGTATTACGAATCCAGTGATTTTTTGGAAACAGCGGACAGCGATACGTTAAAGCAGATTGCCCGCACAAGGGAATTAACACGGAAATATTATTTTTCTGATTATGGAGATACAGAAAAACGCACTTCCATTCTTCGGGAGCTGTTGGGCGGAATAGGGGAAAATGTGGCAATCGACACGCCTTTTCATTGCGACTATGGAAAAAATATTTTTTTGGGAAATGATGTGATCGTCAATATGAATTGTACCTTTGTGGATAACAAAACTATCCGAATTGGCGACAGGGTATTGATTGCGTCAAATGTGCAGATTTATACATCTTCACACCCTGTCTTACCACAGGAAAGGTTTGTGCCGGATTGGAGGGAACGTCAGACAACATTTTTTAGAACCTATGCACGTCCGATAGAAATAGAAAGTAATGTCTGGATTGGCGGCGGCTGTATTCTTCTGCCCGGAGTCACTATAGGAAAAAACAGCGTGATAGGGGCTGGAAGTGTAGTTACCCGCCCTATCCCGCCTAATTGTGTTGCAGTAGGAAATCCATGCAGGGTGATACGTTATTTTGATACAGACAGGGAAAGGTGGCAGCATGAAGTATAAGCATATCGTTTTTGACATTGACGGCACTCTGATTGATACGGAATATGCTGTATTACATTCTTTACAGGAAACTATAAAGGGATTGTCCGGGAGAGAGATACCATGTTCTGAACTAAGATTTGCGTTAGGGATTACAGGAACAGACGCTTTGAAAAAACTTGCGATAAAAGACACTTCCTATGCGATAGAATTATGGGATAAAAATATGCGTAACTATACAAATAACATTAAAGTATTTGACGGAATCGTTGAATTATTGAAAAATCTTCTAAGTCTGGATTATGAAATGGGGATTGTCACATCAAAGACAAGGGAAGAATTTACACATGATTTTTGTCCGTTTGGTATCAGTCATTATTTCAAAACAATCATATGTGCAGACGATACACAGGAACATAAACCCAATGCCGCACCGATTTTGAAATATGTGGAATTATCAAAAACAGACCATAGGAAAGTACTTTATATCGGAGATAGCAAATATGACAGTAAATGTGCGGAAAATGCGGGAATTGATTTTGCTTTAGCAGTATGGGGCAGTCATAATAAGCACATAAAAGCAGATTATTTTTTAGAAAAACCTGCCAATCTGTTATCTGCTATCACTTCAGAGAAATTTTATTAGCGATGAAAGATCGAACGAAAATGACTCCGAGGTATATTAAAAAAACTTGCTTGATCAATTATGGTGATTTTGATTAAGTAGCCTGTATGTAAAATAAAGCATACAGGCTACTTGTGGTTTACAATTCCAAAGAATCTTCTGCATCTACCCACATTTGCATATTACCATCAAGATATAATCGTGCATATTCAAGTGGCTCATCAATAGCAAGTGTATTTAATGCGCAGTCTGATCCAGGAGTGGTTTTTAAGTTCTTCTCAGCTTCCCAACAGTCAATGCGGAGCATATAACCGGCATTGGTATAAACATCAATGCTGTTTCTGTGTGGATTGTATTCTGCAAATATTGTTCTCATCGTATCTTATCTCCATTTTTTTAATAATCAGTTATAGAGTTAAATATCGAAAACATTTCAATCAGTTCACCATGTTGTTATTGTTATATGTTATACTGTGTTATGAAATTTTCTTTCCCTTAATTTTTCCCATATTAAGGTTCATGAAAGCTAATGGGAGAATGTAACACAAGGGAAAGAGTAAGGGAAAGTACACTTGCTACAAACTTAGTGTTTTCAAGGGTTTGCGAAGAATTTGATAATCAAATATAATAGTTATTAAATTTCCTAAAATAAGTGGAATATCAACTGGAATTTCTCACTTCTTCATTTTAGGTGCAATAAGCAACACTACTGTCACAAGAAAATATACACCATACAGCAACCACGTAATAGTATTGTTCCATGGACAACTCATTTCTGGATGGTTCAATGCATACATTATAAATACAATAGCTATAATCAGCATTATCAAACCGCTAATCCTTAATATACTCTTTTTCATGTAAATCATCTCCTCGTCAAATTGTAGTTATCTACGTGTTCCATCATCATTAAAATGTTTTTTTAAAGCTTTCTCTGTCGGATAAATTGATATAATCATAATAAAGCATTGAATTGTCACAAGAATCAACACTGCAAATCCAATCGTATTCTTATCACTATGATATAATGGAATATGTATCAAAGCAGATGGTATAATCATTACCCATCCTATTTTCCACCAAATTCTTCCGCAGTAGTCATTCGCAAATTTCCATGTATCCATATTTTTCATTGAGCGAGTTGTTCTGTAGCCTGACATACTATTTATATTTTTTGGACAATGTTTCCACATCATTCTTCCACCAATGACCATAGCAATAGGAATTATCAGATCACATATTAACATAAACCACCAAAACCACATAAACAGCTCCTCCCTTCACCTACCGATTGTATAACAGTAGTCTAACACATGTTGATAAAAAATACTACATCCAAACTAATGTCTGTGATTTGTGATTTGTTTTCCATAATAGTTTCCTTTCAAAAATATTTTATATTTTCTATATCTTGGTGTTTGAAAAACAGCCTCATAGACATTGGTTAATGCTTGTACTCATTACCTTAAAATCACAACCTCTTAAAAAGGCTTCCCAGATTATCTGAAAAGCCTCATTGGTTTGTATTTGAATTTGGACTACTTGATTTTCTAATTGCATACGCAATTCGTGAAATGTATAATTATACTGTTGATACATCAGACACACAAATGTAAATAGGGACTTTGGTTTTGGGGACGCCGCCGGACGTGGCAGTTTGGTGTATTTGCCACGTCCGGCGGCTGCCTAAAGTAAGTCAGGAAGGGGCAGGGGCAGCGGCTTACTGAAGTAAGCGCTGTTGGGATATTGGTAGAATACAGGTTGCAGGTACTGAAAGCTTGAACTATGCAATCAGCAATGAAAAGGAGATGAGATGTATGGAGATTTTAAAACTATCTACTAAATACAAGGTACGGAGATTAGATAAGCAGGATGTGGATATTATCTATGATGTGAGTTATCCTAATGCTATTTTTTATCAATATCATCCACCTGTTGTTACAAGAGAAAGTATATTGAAGGATATGGAGGCATTGCCACCGGGAAAAGGTGAGGAAGATAAGTTATATCTGGGTTTCTTTGAGAAAGAAACACTGGTAGCTGTTATGGACCTTATTTTGAAATTTCCGGAGGAAGAAACAGCATATATCGGGTTATTTATGATAGATATAAAGTATCAAAATAAAGGGATTGGTTCACATATCATAGAAGAAGTAACTGAGCAGTTAAAACTTTGTGGGTATTTAAAAGTGAGACTTGGTGTTGATAAGGGAAACCCTCAGAGTTTTGCTTTTTGGACAAAGAATCAGTTTAAAGTAGTAGCAGAAAAAGAGTACATTATTATGGAGAAAAAATTGTGAATTGATATTTTTTTCATGATTGCATATAATAAAAATGTAAAGAAAGTAAAGAAAACAAAGCAAATAATGAAGGGATGATGATTATGGAAGTAGCAAAAATTTCCAGTAAGGGACAAATTACTATTCCGATATCTGTAAGAAACAAGTTAAAATTGAGAGCTGGCGATAAAATTGTCATTTTAGAAGAAAATGGAAGATTTTATTTTGAAAATTCTGCAATGCTTGCATTTAAACGTGCAGAAGAAGCGTTTGCAGGTGAGGCACAGAAAGCAGGATTTGAAACCGAAGAGGATATGCAGGAGTATATGAAAGAAATACGAAAAGAAGTAAGGGGGCGTTGATTTGAGGGTAATGCTTGATACCAATATCTTTATTTCGCTGATTTTTTTTCCTTCTGTACAGACTAGAGAGCTGGCAAGAAAATTAACAGAAAGCTATCGGATTGTAGTGTGTGATTATGTGATTGAGGAATTACGACTTGTAACGGAACGCAAATTTTCGGCAAAAAGGAAATTCCTTGACAGATTTTTTATGGAGCTGCCATTTGAGCTAGTCTATACTCCGAAAGAACTGGATTTGAATGAGTTCCCGGAAATGCGGGATGTAAAAGATTCTCCGATACTTGCAACTGCGATTATGGAAAATATAGATGTATTTCTGACAGGAGATAAGGATTTTTTGGTTCTGGATGTAGAAACTCCCCAAATACTTACTATGAAAGAATTTTTGGAACAATATTAGCATAAGAACAGCTTATATCATCCATAACAAATATTGATTTTACTTATGAACTAAAAAGGAATATGATAATAAAGTAAGAGCGGGTACATCCCCTCATTATGTATAAATATGTAAAATAAACCGGAGGAATGTAATATGGTAAGAGCAGTTGTAGGCGCTAACTGGGGTGACGAAGGCAAGGGTAAAATTACTGATATGCTTGCTAAGGAAGCAGACATTATCATCCGTTTTCAGGGTGGAGCAAATGCAGGACACACAATCGTAAACAATTATGGAAAGTTCGCATTGCATACATTACCATCCGGTGTTTTCTATAATCATACAACAAGCATCATCGGTAATGGTGTAGCATTGAATATTCCTGTATTGATGAAAGAAGTAAAATCCATCACAGACAGAAATGTTCCAATGCCTAAGATTCTCGTATCTGACAGAGCACAGATGGTAATGCCATATCACATTCTGTTCGACCAGTACGAAGAAGAACGTCTGGGTGGCAAATCCTTTGGTTCCACCAAGTCAGGTATTGCACCTTTTTATTCAGATAAATATGCTAAGATCGGCTTCCAGGTAAGTGAACTTTTTGATGAAGATCTTCTGAAAGAGAAAGTAGTAAGAGTCTGCGAGCAGAAGAACGTAATTCTGGAGCATTTATATCATAAACCTGCAATTAATCCGGATGAATTGTTAGAAACATTACATGAGTACAGAGAGATGATCGCTCCTTTCGTATGTGATGTATCTGCATATCTGGACGAAGCAATCAAGGCTGGTAAGAATATCCTGTTAGAGGGTCAGCTGGGTACATTAAAGGATCCTGATCATGGTATTTATCCAATGGTAACATCATCTTCCACGCTGGCTGCATACGGTGCTATCGGAGCAGGTATTCCTCCTTATGAGATCAAGGAGATTTACACAGTATGTAAAGCATATTCTTCCGCAGTAGGAGCAGGTGCTTTCGTATCTGAAATCTTTGGCGATGAAGCAGATGAGCTGAGAAGACGTGGTGGTGACGGCGGTGAGTTCGGAGCTACAACAGGACGTCCAAGAAGAATGGGCTGGTTTGACTGCGTTGCCTCCAAGTATGGCTGCCGTCTGCAGGGTACTACAGATGTATGCTTTACAGTATTGGATGTACTTGGTTATCTTGATGAGATTCCTGTATGTACAGGTTATGAGATTGATGGCGAAGTTACAACACAGTTCCCTGTTACCTGCAAGCTGGAGAAAGCTAAGCCGGTACTGACAACTCTGCCAGGCTGGAAATGTGATATCCGCGGCATCAGAACCTATGAAGAGCTTCCTGAGAACTGCCGTAAGTATATCGAGTTTATCGAGCAGCAGATAGGCTATCCTATCACAATGGTAAGTAACGGACCTTCCCGTGATGATATTATTTATAGAAAAAGTCCATTAAAGAAATAAAATTTCGACTTGCAATATAAAACGAAAAGTAGTAACATAACTTTTGTTTACGGAGGACCAATGGCGGTTAGTAACGCTATTGGTTCTTTTATGCAATAATACATGTAAAATTATACAAAAAATATATTTTGTATAATTTCTTGTGTTTTGGTTTGTACTATGATACCATATCAATGTAATTAGACCATGTTTTTGTAATATGTGTCGAGTTCAAAGGAGGAAAATTTTTTATGAAGAAGAAAGCATTGTCACTTGTTCTCGCTTCTGCTATGGTAGCATCTTTGGTTGGATGCGGCAGCTCAGCAGAAACAGAAACACCTTCTGCTGCAGAAACTACTACAACAGAGGCAGCAGCAACAGAAGCAGCAGCAACAGATGCTGCAACAACAGAAGCAGCAGCTACAGAGGCTGCAACAACAGATAACTCCGATAAGAAGATTGCTATGATCACTGACTCCGGAGATATCACAGATGAGTCCTTCAACCAGATCACATGGGAGACATGTGTAGCTTATGGTGAGGCTAACGGAATTGAAACACAGTATTATAAACCAGCAGAAGATACAGATGAAGAGAGAATCAATGCTGTAGATTTAGCAGTTGCAGAAGGCGCAACAGTTGTTGTTATGCCTGGTTACTTATTTGGACCTGCAATCGCTGAAGAGCAGGATCTGTATCCTGATGTTACATTTATCGCAGTTGACGTTACAGAAGGCGATATCGTAAACCTTGCAGGTGAAAATGTTGCACTTGGCAGCAACGTATATATCTGCTCCTTCCAGGAAGAGCAGGCTGGCTACTTAGCTGGTTATGCAGCAGTTAAAGATGGTTATACAAGCCTTGGATTCCTTGGCGGTATTGCAGTTCCAGCAGTTATCCGTTATGGTTTCGGTTATATCCAGGGTATCAACGCAGCAGCTGAAGAGATGGGCGTTGATGTAGATGTTAAGTACTACTACGGCGGACAGTTCTACGGCGATGATGCAATCACAGCACGTATGGAAGGCTGGTACGCAGACGGAACACAGGTTGTATTCGCTTGCGGCGGCGGTATCTATACATCAGCAGTTGATGCAGCAGCACAGTATGATGGCAAGGTTATCGGTGTAGACGTTGACCAGTTCCCTAAGATTGGTGATGCTTGTATCACATCCGCTATGAAGGGTCTTGGCTCAGCAGTAGAAGCAGCACTTGATGCTTATACATCAGGTAACTGGTCTTCTATCGGTGGCAAGTCTGAACAGCTTGGTCTGACACAGGGTGATTACCTTGGACTTCCTACAGCTGATGCTTCTTGGGGATTCAAGACATTTACTAAGGATGAATATGAAACAGTATTAAACGGCATTAAAGATGGTTCTATCACAGTATCTAACGATACAGAGAATCAGCCAGAAGTTGGTTCTCATGTAACTGTTACATATGTAGAGTAATTTTGAACTTAAAAAAGGGGTGGAGAACTTGTTCTCTTCCCCTTTTTTTTTAAGCTGTTAGATGTTATACTAAAGTATAAACAAATGTGTAAACCGTGAACGGGTTAGAAGCTGTGAAACACATCCGGCTTCTGAACAGTTACAAAATAGGAAAAGGAAAATGGACCATGGAGAATGATTACATTATTGAGATGTTGAACATCACAAAAGAATTTCCTGGAATCAAGGCTAATGATAATATTACCTTGCAGTTGAAAAGAGGAGAAATTCACGCTCTTTTAGGAGAGAACGGAGCCGGTAAGTCTACTTTGATGAGTATCTTATTCGGACTTTATCAGCCTACCTCCGGAACAATTAAGAAGGATGGTAAGGAAGTGCATATCAATACTCCAAATGATGCAAATGATTTGAATATTGGTATGGTACACCAACATTTTAAGCTGGTAGAATGTTTTTCTGTATTAGATAATATTATCCTTGGTGTTGAGCCTACGAAGGGAATATTCCTGGAGAAGAAAGGCGCCCGCCAGAGAGTTATGGAACTGAGCGATAAGTATGGACTTATGGTAGACCCGGATGCTCTTGTTTCTGATATTACAGTAGGTATGCAGCAGAGAACGGAAATTCTGAAGATGTTATATCGTGATAATGAAGTCCTTATTTTTGATGAGCCGACTGCAGTTCTGACTCCGCAGGAGATTGAAGAACTGATGAAGATTATGAAGAACCTTGCAAAAGAAGGCAAATCCATTCTGTTCATTACACATAAGCTGAATGAAATTATGGAAGTAGCAGACCGTTGTACGATTCTTCGTAAGGGTAAATATGTAGGTACAGTAAATGTAAAGGATACAACAAAAGAAGAACTTTCCAAGATGATGGTAGGTAGAAATGTAAACTTCTCAGTAGATAAGAAGCCTGCAAAACCGGGCGAGACTGTACTGAAGGTAGAGCATATGACGGTACCGAGTAAGGCACATTCCAACAATGCCGTGAAAGATATTTCCTTTAATGTACGCCGTGGTGAGATTGTCTGTATCGCAGGTATTGATGGAAATGGACAGAGTGAATTTGTGCAGGGGCTTACAGGGCTTGAGAAAATCACAGGTGGTAAGATTCTATTCAAAGGACAGGATATTACCAAGGCATCTATCCGTGAACGTTCTAAAATGGGCATGAGCCATATCCCTGAAGACAGACATAAGCATGGTCTTGTTCTTGATTATTCTTTGGAGCAGAATATGGTATTACAGAGATATTTTGAGCCTGATTTCCAGAAGGGTGGATTTATCAAGAGTAAAGAAGTACGTCGCTATGCAGACAAGCTGATTGAACAGTATGATGTCAGAAGTGGACAAGGCCCGATTACCATAACCAGAAGTATGTCCGGTGGTAATCAGCAGAAAGCGATTATCGCGCGTGAGATTGATAAAGATCCAGATCTTCTGGTAGCGGTACAGCCGACCAGAGGTCTTGATGTGGGGGCAATCGAATATATTCACAGCCAGCTGGTAGCACAACGTGACAAGGGCAAAGCAGTATTGCTTGTTTCCCTGGAATTGGACGAAGTAATGGATGTTTCAGACCGTATTCTGGTTATGTATGAGGGTGAGCTTGTAGGACAGCTTGATCCGAAACAGATTACTGTAGAGGAATTAGGACTTTATATGGCAGGCGCCAAAAAAGAAGCAGTTCCTGAAGAAGTTTAGAAGATACATTCAGCAGACATCATTGAAAGAAAGGTATGGTTATCAACATGAACGAAAAGAAAAAAGATGTCCTTCTGTCCATCGGTGCTTCGCTTGTTTGTATCGTGATTGGACTTTTAGTTGGATTGATTATTTTGTTTTGCATTAACTCAGAGAATGCACTGGATGGTTTTGTGCGAATTGTAAAAGGCGGATTTTACCTTGCTCCTAAGGGAGTCGGAAGTGAGATCACACAGGCAGCTCCGTTAATTATGACAGGTCTTTCTGTTGCTTTTGCATTTAAGACAGGTCTGTTCAACATTGGTGCAGCGGGACAGTATACAGTAGGCGTATTTGGAGCTTTATATTTTGCTATCATTCTTCATATGCCCTGGTATGTATGTTTACTGGCTGCTATGGTGTGTGGCGCCATCTGGGGAGCAGTTCCGGGTTTCTTCAAGGCATATTTTAACGTAAACGAAGTTATTACTTCTATTATGTTTAACTGGATTGGTCTGTATCTGGTAAATGAATTGATGTACAGTACAATAAAGGGTATGTACGATCAGAAGACTACCAGAACTTATAAGCTAAGCTCTGTATCTCCTGAATCCTTGATCCCTAATATGGGATTGAATACAATCTTTAAGACCAATTCAACAACCATTGCAATTTTTATCGCAATTATCATTGCAATTATTATGTACATTGTTCTGAGTAAGACGACATTTGGTTATGAATTGAAGGCATGTGGTTTCAACAAGGATGCAGCCAAGTATGCAGGTATTAATGAGAAGAGAAATATCGTATTGTCCATGACAATATCCGGTGCACTTGCAGGAATCGGCGCAGGACTTTATTACTTATCTGGTGGTTCAGAATGGAATCCACAGGTAGCAACAGCCCTTCCGGCAATTGGATTTAACGGTATCCCGGTAGCACTTCTTGCACTGAGTAATCCAATCGGCGTAGTATTTGCGGCAATTTTTGTAGCACATATTTCTGTTGGTGGTGCATACCTCCCAACCAAATATTTCCAGCCTGAAATTGCAGACTTTATTGTAGCAGTTATTATTTACCTTTGCGCATTTGTTATGCTGTTCAAGGGTATCGTAACAAATATGATCCAGAAGAAGAAACAGAAAGCTGAGCATGCAGGAAAGGAGGAGAAGTAATTATGTTTTTATTATTAAAATTTACATTACTTTATGCTGTAGTCCTGATGCTGGTAGCTTTAGGCGGTATGTTCTCAGAACGAAGCGGTGTTATTAATATCGCATTGGAAGGTATTATGGCAATCGGTGGTCTTGCTGGCGTATTTGTACTTTCCTTATGTGGAGGCAAGATGCCTGCACCGGCACTTGTTGCAGTATCTATATTGGTAAGTGCACTGGCAGGTATGTTGTATTCTTTACTGTTAGGCTTCTCTGCCATCACATTAAAGGCAGACCAGACGATTGGTGGTACAGCCCTCAATATGATGGCAACGGCAATTGCAGTGGTTATCACCAAAGCATTTAACAACTCTACAGAAGCAGGAAGTGGTGCTTCCTCTGCTAAATTAACTTATGATAATTCAGCATTTATTTATAAGATCGGACCTTTGACAATCAATATTTTCCTGATCATTGGTATTATTATTCTGATATGTGCTGCTATTTTCCTGTTCAGAACGAAATGGGGACTTCGTCTTCGTTCATGTGGTGAACATCCTCAGGCAGCAGATTCAGTAGGTATCAATGTATATCAGTGGAGATACATCGGTGTTATGATCTCCGGTGCATTAGGTGGTCTTGGCGGATTTGCCTATATTGTTCCTTCTGTTACGACCTGGAACTTTGAAGTAGGTGTTGCAGGTGCAGGTTTCCTTGCACTGGCAGTTATGATCTTTGGACAGTGGAAGCCTTACAGAATTGCAGCTGCAGCTGTATTCTTTGCAGTGTTCCGTTCACTGGCGAATATTGCAGACTCCACAGCATTGTCCCATCTTGGATTATCCAAGAATATCTACAGTATGATGCCATTTATTGCATCCATGATCATTCTTGCATTTACATCCAAGAATTCACAGGCACCTAAGGCAGAAGGCATTCCATACGATAAGGGCGCTAGATAAAATGCAGCTGAATCACAGTTTAGAAGTATATAGAGTATTTTATACAGTAGCAAAATGCAGAAGCATAACGCTTGCTGCCAATGAACTGGCAATTTCCCAGCCAGCAGTCAGTCAGTCCGTGAAGCAATTGGAAGAATCCCTGGAAACGAAGCTGTTTACCAGGACTTCCAAGGGCGTACGCCTGACCGCGGAGGGAGAGCTTCTTTATTCCTATGTTTCCAAGGGCTATGAACAGATAGTCCTTGGAGAACAGAAGTTGATGGAGATGAAGAATCTTGAACTGGGAGAGATCCGGATTGGTGCGAGCGATATGACTCTGCAATTTTTTTTACTACCTTATTTAGAGCAGTTTCATGAACGTTTTCCGAATATTAAGGTCAAAGTTACCAATGCACCAACCCCGGAGACATTGTCCAATCTGGAAGAAGGAAGAATTGATTTTGGTGTAGTCAGCACTCCGTTTCAGGCGAAGAATACAGTTGAGAAAGTTCCAGTGCGTGAAATAGAAGATGTCTTTGTGGCAGGGAGACGTTTTATTCCTTATAAAAACAGAATGCTGGACTTTTCACAATTAGAAGGACTGCCATTGATTTTTCTGGAGAAGAATACTTCCAGCAGAACCTATATGGAACAGTTCCTTGCAGATAATCACGTATCTCTGAATCCCGAATTTGAACTTGCGACCAGTGAGATGATCGTGCAATTCGCACTTCGAAACCTTGGAGTAGGATGTGTAGTAAAAGACTTTGCAAGAGAATATATAGAAGAAGGGACGCTTTTTGAACTTCGTTTTAATAAGATGATACCCAAGAGACAATTCTGCATTGTGCGCAATCAGAAAAACCCGCTGTCAGCGGCAGCGGGTAAGTTACTGGAGATTATTTACGCGAATTCTCCATAGCCTGAGTAATCTCTTCTTCTGTTAAGCCCTGTGATTCCTTGTGTTCAGGAACAATAGGGGAATTGATATTGCTGTCAGGGAAGAATTCAGCCATGGTGTGTCTGCCTTTCATTCGTCCATAGCACAGAATAAAGAGCCAGGCAAGAATTGGAATGGCAATTATGCAAAAGAATAAGGCAAAGAACAGATTACGGGAATCAGCAGTCGTGGTAAAAGCTGATACAATAAAAGCAATGAGCAAAGCGGCAATAGCGACCAGGCTGACGATTGCCACTATTTGTTTTGGATTTTTCTTCATATCGGGATATCCTCCTTTGTTTATGTTCTATTATAGAGTGCGCATAGCGGAAAAGCAAGAGAGTGTAAGGATTCCTTTGACTTTCTTACACATTTAGTATATACTAAGTCCGTATGGCAGACATAAAATGTGGGGATAACAGATTACCTACTCAATGATAAGAAGCCGTAATGAAAGGATGTATATATCATGGCAAAGGAAAAGACTTTATTAGACCAGTGGAGAGCAATGGCTTATGATGAGCAGGCAGATAAGGCAAGCCTTCAGAAGCTTTGGATTGCATATTTTCAGAAGGAAAAAGAAATCTATCAGCAGCTTTTAAAGAATCCTGACGAAGAAGTTAAGGGAACTGTAAAAGAACTTGCAGACAAATATAGTGTAGATATCATGACAATGACAGGATTCCTGGATGGTATCAACGACAGCTTAAAGGCAGCTAACCCAATCGAAGAAATGGGTGAAGATACAGAAGTAAGCCTTGCATTTGACAAGGAATTACTGTATAAGAACATGGTAGCAGCAGAGGCTGACTGGCTTTACAACCTGGAAGAGTGGAATGCTATTTTCAGCGAAGATAAGAAGAAAGAGCTTTACAAAGAGCAGAAGTCTTCTACAACAGTTGTAAAACCTACTAAGATTTATCCAAACGATCCTTGTCCTTGTGGAAGCGGCAAGAAGTATAAGAAGTGCTGCGGCAAAAATGCAAAATAATGCCAAATAATGGTTTTGATCCTATACAGGAATAAACCTGGAGATATGCCACATACTAACTCTGTATGAAAAGGAGGTAGTTATATGGCACAACTTACTTGTGGAGCACAAGCCTGTTCCTATAATCAGAATAATTGCTGTTGTAAAGGTGATATTATGGTAGGCGGCAAGCATGCCGAATGCTGCGAGAATACCTGTTGCGAAAGCTTTCATAAAAGAGATGGTTCCTCTTTTGTCAGCGCGATTTCACATCCAAGCCCTACAATCAGTATCGACTGTGAGGCGGTAAAATGTATCTACAATGCAGATTACAGATGCAAGGCTGAGAAGGTCGCAATCAAGGGAAACAGTGCAAACAGCAGCATGGAGACAGTCTGTGCTACTTTTAAAGAGAAATAAAGCAGAAAAATAAAAATTAGCATTGACAGAGAGTGGGTATTGTGTTAGAGTATATTTGTTTGAGAACGTCAAACATTGTACAACAAAGCAGAGTATCCACTCTCACCTTGCAGTAATTGAACTGGCAAGCGTTAATAATTTCCAAAGTTTTGGTAACAGAACTTTATGATGTATGGAATTATGTGGATAGTCTGACTATCCACTTTTTATTTACTTATTTCTTATGGAGGTGTTAAGTTATTAGCGAATTAATGATTAACGAACAGATTAGAGACAGAGAGGTGCGCGTTATCGGTGAAGACGGTGAACAGTTGGGAATCATGTCACCACGCGACGCCATGAAGCTTGCAGAAGAAGCAGGTGTCGATTTAGTGAAAATTGCACCTACAGCCAAGCCGCCTGTATGTAAGATTGTTGATTATGGTAAGTTCAAATATGAACAGACAAGAAAAGAAAAAGAAGCGAAGAAGAAACAGAAGGTAATCGACGTAAAAGAAATTCGTTTATCTCCCAATATTGATACTAATGACTTGAACACGAAAGTAAACGCTGCCCGTAAGTTCCTTTCCAAGGGAGATAAAGTTAAGGTCACACTTCGATTCAGAGGTCGTGAGATGGCTCATATGCAGAGTAGCAAGCACATTCTTACAGAGTTCGGTGAGAATTTAAGTGATGTGGCTGTTGTTGAGAAAGAGCCAAAAGTGGAAGGAAGAAGTATGACAATGTTTTTAGCTGAGAAAAGATAAGCGGTTTCATTCCGTTTCCAGTTAAAATATAGGTATTATATGAAGTTTAGGAGGAAATTAGCGATGCCGAAAATGAAAACAAGCAGAGCAGCTGCAAAACGTTTTAAAGTAACAGGAACAGGTAAATTAAAGAGATCAAAAGCTTATAAGAGCCATATCTTAACAAAGAAGACAACTAAGAGAAAGAGAAATCTTAGAAAGCCTGCTATGACTGATGCAACCAATGTTAAGAATATGAAGAAGATTTTACCATATTTATAAGTATTAGTTAGGAGGATATAAGAGATGGCAAGAATTAAAGGCGGTTTAAACGCAAAGAAGAAACATAATAGAGTATTAAAGCTTGCAAAGGGCTACAGAGGAGCTAGAAGCAAGCAGTATAGAGTAGCTAAGCAGTCTGTTATGAGAGCATTAGCTTCTTCATACGCTGGTAGAAAAGAGAGAAAGCGTCAGTTCAGACAGTTATGGATTGCTCGTATCAATGCAGCAGCTAGAATGAACGGTATCTCCTACAGCCAGATGATGCATGGCTTAAAGCTTGCTGGTGTTGACATCAACAGAAAGATGTTAGCAGAGATGGCAGTTAACGATGCAGAAGGTTTCAAGACATTAGCAGAATTAGCAAAGTCTAAGGTAGCTTAATTTTTGAGAAAATGATATCCCCCGGAGTTTTCCGGGGGATTTTTGTACTTTAATGCCTGCTTGGAAAGAAGCAGATATTGATGAGGAGAGAGTAGTGAGATTACTATTTGAAATTGATAAAAAGGATTATGACCCTTATGGAAAAGCATTTGTTCGCCCTTCTTCAAGAGCAATCATACTAAAAAATGGGAAAATAGCTGTAATTTATAGTCAGAAGCATAGGTACTATAAAATACCCGGAGGCGGAATAGAACCGGGAGAAAATAAGATAGATGCAATGATTCGTGAAGTAAAGGAAGAAGTAGGACTGACAGTGATTCCTGAATCGGTTGCAGAGTTTGGATATGTGCATCGTATCCAGAAGGGGAAGCATGAGCCGGTATTTATACAGGATAATTTCTATTACCTATGTGATGTGACAGAAGGACTGGTTCCTCCTCAATTTACAGAAAACGAGAAAAAAGAAGAATTTGTTCCATGCTTTGTAGATTTGGATGAAGCAATCAGGGTGAACGAAGAATACGTGAAGGAAAATTCGTATGATTCCATGATTGAAAGAGAATTAAGAGTAATGAAGATGCTTGCAGATATTCAAGAGACATGAGAAGAATTTTTCACACATGAAATTTGAAACCGTAAATAACATTTTGCTGAATGACTTGCCTGAATTTCCATCTGCTGCGTTGCTGCCAACCGACGATACCACCGCATTGCCTTGTTTCGATGCCTTGCAGAAGAATTCATTCTACGTTTTTTTGCTGAATGTAAATGACTTGTACAACGAAACGAGGAGAAAGGGGCAGAATATGGATGAATTTAAGGTAGTACGCAGGCATATGCGGTTTACCGGGCGCGTGCAGGGAGTAGGCTTTCGCTATCGAGCCAAATATGCAGCGAATGGTATGGGAATAACAGGCTGGGCGAAGAATGAATGGGATGGTTCCGTAGAGATGGAAGCACAGGGAACGATTGCACAGATTAATATGATGCTCAAGATGATTAACAAGAGTGATTACATTGTTATTGATACAATAGATACAAAGGACATTCCACTGGAAGAACATGAGACAGGCTTCTATGTGAGATAGGTAAGCTATTCTGATTCATGTCCTCTATTCCATAGGCATATACTTTTGCGTTATTCGTGAATAGAGCAGCTTTTCATAGATGTATACAAGCTCTGTCATGTTGTATCAGCATATTAAAAGCTGAATGGATAGCCAGACATATATGATAGATATTTGTAAGGCTTACTATATACAATAACTGTCCAGACTAGAATTAGAATTTTGCAATTATGTATATATTATAATTGGTTTACGATTGATATTACACTATGGATAGAACATAAAATATACTTTCTAATTGTAAAAATCCGGTTTACGTTTTGGTAAAATTGATACACAATTCATACAATTTAACTGGAAAATAAGAAGTGCAAGACTTGTCTGAACAGGATTTATGCGGGTTTTAGGAAAAAATAGAAATAAATGAAAAAAGATACAATTTCCTGTTGACAGATGCAGAATGGAGTGATAAGATATCACTTGTCGCTGAGGGAACGGCGAGTTACAGAAGCGACAGATTAAGATAATTTTATAAACAGGTTAAAGAATTTAAAAATATCTTAAAAAAGTGCTTGACAAAAAACGACAGACATGATAATCTATTAAAGCTGTCGCAAATGAGACAAGCAGACAGAACCTTGACAAATAAACAGTAATGCAACCCTGAAAATTCTATTGAGAAAGTT